>Ga0307517_10010402_pt1 | contig 13019 bp, 2 predicted proteins | sample 23_EM_MG_FD_194515 | JGI IMG/M metagenome (GOLD analysis project Ga0307517, IMG submission 194515) | Populus trichocarpa ectomycorrhiza microbial communities from riparian zone in the Pacific Northwest, United States - 23_EM | ecosystem: Host-associated > Plants > Roots > Unclassified | place...
CACCTCCCCTTCCTCCTCAGCATTTTTAGTCTTAAGGCTGACTTTGTTGAGTTTCTCAGAATGCTGCATTTGCCAAAAGGGAAGTAATCTCCCTTCGTAGAAAAGCTCATCTGCTGTTAGCATAGTCTGGCTACTCATTTTGCTCGAGAGGAACTCAAATTCTGCATTTCTAGCCCTTTCTCGCTCTGTTTCTTTATCTTTCTCAGCCTGTGGGCTTGGACTAATGGAAATGAAGTTCTTGTCATCAAGGAATTCAGCAGAGAAAGAAATACGGGGGCTTGAAGCTTGGTCAATGGATCTAGATGTTGCTTGAACAGTTTCTAGGGATACCATTTTCTGCGTCTAGAACGAGAAAAATGAAGGAGTTTGTGGAGTTGACTGTGGTGAGGTGTGAGTGAAGAGGTGCATGGGATTTGTGATATATAAAGGGAAGAAGATGCCCGCTTTATATTGTCCTGTAACCTTTTGGTCTCCTTTGTTTTGTTATGTGGGTAATTTGTCTGGACGGTGAGATTATAAAAATTAAGTGGTCCGGTAAACCCGAAACAAGTGAGCTTAAGGTGTTGTTTAGAATATGGGTAGCAGCACATGGACACCTTGGGAGGAGCTAAAGACAATTTTTTTTTATTACTAGTATTAATTTTCCATACGATTCTGAGCTCTCTGTACAATCTTTTTTTTAAAAAAAATTCCAAGGACAGAAAAGAATTGACAGGTATTTAAGTCATCTCATCAAGATCATCGATTATGGGAGAAAAAAATTTCCAGGTCAGTTTCTGACAAATGACTTGAAATAAGGTTAATCACAGCATCTTGGTTAAGTTGTCCCATTTATAATTGGAACAAATTTAAGAATATCTGAGGATGATGTTGATTGTATTTTTCTTAGGAAAAAAATTCTGCAGTTTAAATGTAGCTTTATTAGTAATTAAATGGGAAGAAGAAAAATTAAACTAGATTATCTATTAGTTTAACGGATTATTATTAAGCTTGGATCAGTCAAAGATAAACTTTGTTGGATTGACTCGGCATGAACATGAAAAGAGTCCTAAGCATGTGGTCACATGAGAGTAATTTCTAGCCATGTGAGGGCTGAATCAAAGATACAAGCAGGAGATAAATCTCAATGACCAAGATACCCTTTGAAAGAGCTTGGCTTATGCAGGTACAGTATGTTATTTGCTGCATCGGGGGATGGGTTTTTCTGGTTGCATGGGAGAAGTTTACACGTGGTAGATATCATATCTACCAGCCAGCATGCCCATTCTTAAAAAGCTTCAACATAAGATTTGGTGGACAGCTCTAATGAAGTTCAGACAGCTAATAAACATAGGAGTAATCTTTTAGGTAGTATACATGTTCTGTGATTCGATTATTCACAGGCACATTATTTCAGGCATTCTGCAGCCCTACTATGTTCTATTATTGCCGAGAGAAAATAATGTTAAGAACTTTAACATATTGAACAAACAACAAAATCAAACATGTGGAAAAAGAAACAAAAGTAAGATAAATTATTTTGTCTCAGTTTCCTTGCTTTTCTCTCGGCAACTCCACAGTAGGACATTAAATTTGTCTAATTTTTATTATGACTCAAGTCACCTATTCATGATTGATGATGTTTCAAAAATTAATAGTTTCAAGAATGAGGTTTTTAAGTATTTAAATAGTAAATAATTATATGTTCTTATCAATATTTCATTTCCTAAAATTCAAGAAGTAGATGATTGGTGATAAAAAGTTCAACACCTGCAAAACAATTCTTTTTATGGGGTTTAGGAACTCTTAAGTATAAATACTTGGAGAATAGAAATTGTAAACCCTTTACCTGGTGGTTTAGAGGGTATTTATAGCTCCCGAACCTTGTCATGTTGTTGGAATGGAGAGGTTGAAAAGTTTTTTTTTTACAGCATTAATGAGAGATAAATATCTCTTACACCATATTAATAAGGGATAAACACCCATTGCACAATATTAATGACTAAAATACAATGAGCCCTTAGAAGACTTTTATAACTTAAGGGTGTAGATAAATGAGTATTCTTGACATTAACATTCTACGTTAAAAGTCATAAGAATAAACAAACAAAGTCTCATAACCCAACATAGGGCCTATAATGATTGTCAGAACCATATCTATTTGGGCATGGTATGATAACAAGCTTATGGGCGGTGGATCTGATAACTTGCCAAACTCATGTCTGCTTTGGCTTAGCGCGTAATTGAACTCATGGATGTTAGGTCTGACAGCTCGTCAAACCCAAGTGTACTAAAGCTTAAGGCATAGTTGAACCCAATGATGTTGGTTCAGGTAGCTTGCGCGCGTAGCTGAACCCATGAATGTTAGGTCTGGCAACTCGCCATAGCCGTATGTACTTGGGCTCAGTACATAGCTGAATCCAATGATGTTGGGTCTGACAACTCACTAAAATCATGTATGCTTGAGCTTAAACGCTTAGCTGAACCCAAAGATATTGGATTTGAAAGCAAGTCAAACTCATGTTATATGGTTTTGACCAAGCCTAGGGATGTTGAATTATCACCTTCCGTTTGGCCCTTTTAAATATAGATTTAGACTAAAAATTAAAATTTTAAAATATGTTGATCCATCAATATCCATATAATGCCTTTCAACAGTTTAATGCCCATGCAATAAATCAAATATTTCTACTGTCATGTATTCAATCGTATGTACATATTCCCTCATGTATCCATAAAAAATGTTAAGGTGGTTTATAAAACATGCATTTGATGAGATGAAGTGAGAAATTTGAGATGCCTGAGCAACATGAAAGTGGTGTTGGCATTTGGTAGAGCAAGTTCTGATGACTGATGTTTTTCATGTAATGAAGTCCTAAAAATCCAAGTAGCCTAGAAGCAAGGCTCCTAGGTTGGATAATCGGTTAATCAATTAGTCTTAGCAATCTTATCTATTCTCCATAGCTAAAGATTTTGATAGCTTGCATTTAGTGTTTGATAGGCCAATGTGGCTTATGGCTAACACTTGTAAAAGGTTCTCTTTGGTAGAGGTGAGGACTCACTGATGCTTAAATAAGTATAATTTTAGTGAGAGAAAATACAATAATATTCTGGAGAGAGATGCTCTGACAATATATATGCAGAAGATAATGAAGATTGTGAATCTCTGTTCTGAATGTCTTATGGTGTATTTATAGCTCATGAGTGTTGTTCTTTTGTGGAGAAAATAGGCTGGAGTGTGACTTCATCTTTGTGATATTTTGAATTGCATTGTGAGCTGTATTTCACTCATTTTATCCAGTTAAAGATGGAGAAATGACGAGCCATGATAAATTTAAGTCGATATGGGGCTAGGCTTGGCAAACTGCGAAACCTAATCATGGCTGGGTCTGGTTAGCACTAGACCCATCGTGCTTCCACCGAGACATGTTTGGTGTTGTTGTGTGCTAGCCCAACACACCCGAGAATTCAAGGAAATCTATACCCATATGTTTTTCTTGATCTAATATTTATTGGTAAAGACATATAAAGATATACTAGTAAAATCTTGGTTCATCAGTAGCCTCCTAATCTATGCGATATAATAATATGCAAAGATTTTAATTAATCTCCCAATTTGAGTAAAATGGTGAGTTTTGCTAGTATAAAAAGGGGTAAGCCTGGAAAAAAGCAAAGAAATATGTATATGGATTAAAAGAAATTCTTTCAGACATAAAAGATCAAGAATCTGTACTTAGAAAAATTCTAAGAGGTTGAGAGTACCATGCTCATTATCTACACAAATTTCTAAGTGGTTATGTGGAATCCAATGGGGGTGAACCTATACTTAAAAATTTCCAGGTGATTATAGATTATTTGGAGAGTGGAAGCATGTAGCTTTTCCAACATTGTCATGGGGCTTAAAAACCCTTAACTAAAAAGTGGTTTTTTTTACGGGGTATGAGAGCCCTCCACTAAAGAGTGGTGATTAGATGATGTTGTTATTTGTACTAGAAAGACCGAGTTCATCCTTTAGAAAGTGGTGCATATAGCATTGAGGAGATCAAGTCCATACCTTGGAGATTGACGCATATAGCACTGAGAAGATCACATTCATCCCTTAGACATTGGTGCATATAACATTGGGAAGACTACTACATCTATCTCTTGGAGATTGGTGCATATAAGCACCGAGGAGACTAATTGCATCCCTTGGAGAGTGGTTTATATAGCATAGGGAGACTAAGTCCATCCATTAAAGAGCGATGTGTATAACACTGGAAAGATTGAGTCCATCTCTTGGAGAGTGGTGTACATGGCACTTGAAAGATCACATTCATCATTTGGAGATTGATGCACGTAACACTAGGGAGACTACATCATGGCCGGGTGTAGTAAACTAACAAGCCCAATCATGGTTGTGTCTAGTTAACACCATACCCAACACGCCTCCACTGAGATGTGTTTGGTGCTAGCGCGTGTCAACCCAACGCGCCTGAAAATTCAGGAAAATTTATACCCATATGTTTTTCTTGATCCAACATTTATTAATAAAGACATACGGGCAAAATCTCGATTAATCAACATGTAATCAAGGAAAAGAAAAAAATAAAATCAAGATTACGAAACTCATGAACATCATCAGATCGCTTAATATTGCAACAAAGGGAAACTGGGACCTGTTGATATTTTGAGGAACAGCTTGGTTGTTTTTTCTCCCTGTTCTTTTTGGCCAAACATAATGAGAGCAAAGTTACTGTTGTAATTGCAGACAAGAGTACTGGTTTAAGAGACAGAGAACTTCATTGCAAATACTTTTGGGGGAAGGACCACAAATTATTTGATATTTTGACAAGTTAAGAGAAGACTAGACTAGAGGCACGATGCATAATTCTAATGGGACGAGAGAGATGACTCCCAGGGAAAGCAAGGTGGCTTAACTGTTCCTGAAGTGGGGGACCATACTCAGTTTGTATTAAATTAAGCATGGATTTAGTCTGCTTTATGCTTTATGCAAAGCTTAGCTGTTAGGTAGAACATCTTGATTTTAGATACCATAATAATTCAGCCAGGGATAGATAGTATTATGGCTCTTAGAGAGAGAGAGAGAGAGAGAGAGAGAGAGAGACTACTAGTTTTGACTCTGACCAAGCATATGTGTGGAGGAAGGCCATTCATTATTAGGCAGGCAGTGAAACTTTGGTTGGTTAAAGTTGCATGCCTATATTATAAAAGAGTTTTTGAAATAATTTTTTTATATTAATGTTTTAGTGTTTTATTATTTTAACATGTTAATATTAAAAATAATTTTTTAAAAATAAAAAAAAAATATTATTACAATTTATTTCTAAGTAAAAAATATTTTGAGTAATTTAAAAAACAATTAATGATACAAAATGAGCTCTAAATTTATCCAGAATTAATTAACAGTGTCTTTCCTTGAAATAAATTTCTAGTTGGGGGTTGGGAATTCACTTCAAGGTCAAGCCAAAAAGTTTTTTAGAGATATCTGGGTGATGACTTGACTATTAGTATTCAGCAATGAAGATCCTTTGAAGAAGACGTAATTCCAAGTAGAGGACACATCCTTTATTTCGCTCACGTTTTTTTAGGCATTGTCAGCATTAGATCGACGATGGAGTGGAGGCGAGCCAACCACGGAGGCTATTGGGTGATTAGGGGAGTAAAAAAAAAACTGCGGCACTGCCACCCCCACCCCCACCAGTTTGGTGTTATTTTGTGAATCCTCCCAGTCTCACTATCCCGCCAAAAATAGAAAGGAATGGAAATGGTTGTAGTGTGGCATGATAGAGATAGAGAAAGAGACCTTAACCCTTAGCCTAACTTTGGGGCTTGGGCCTCGGCCTGTCTTACATTTTACGATCCATTCCATTGTTTTGGTTCCCTTACCTCGTTTTTAAATTTTTTTTTAAATATATTAAAATAATATATATTTTTTATTTTTTAAAATTTATTTTTAATATCAAAACCATCAAAAAAACACTAAAAAAATTAATTTTAAGTAAAATAAATTTAAATTTTAGACAAATAATATTTTAACCACACTATCAAATACCCTACTAATATCAAAATAATTTTTTAAAAAAAATATTTTAATATATTTTTAAATAACCCAAAACAGACATATAGAAAACAAATGCTAGAAAAAAAAAATTCAATTCGATCTACGAATCAGCTAAAATTAATTCCCACGGGACCCTTACACGTGTCTTCCTGCCACGTATTCATAAAATACAAGCTCTGTTAAATGGTTCCATGACAAAGATAGATGGGAGGGTGTAACTGACGAAGTTATTGAATTCGAAATGAACGATTGAGACAAAACAGAGTTTTGAAGGTAAAAATGAGAAACAATATATGAATCTCAGGTTAAATAAATAAACATAATTATTGCAAGAATTCACAATTCTATCTTTCCATATTTTAACGTTGGTCATCCGGAAAAACTTGCCGGGTCTTATTATTAAATACAGTTGGCGGGATTTCATTGGATATCAAACTTGAATGCCATCTTGATTAGTTGTTTCGGTCAATATGGTCCCCACCATTCACTTCAAGAGATAGAGATTTGACCATCTCCACTTCTAATGTCTCGTTGATCCACATACTTCATGATCTAACTAGCCGAGGGGCCTACGCTGCTGCGCGGTGCCCATTTTATGTTTATAATCTCTCTCTCTCTCTCTTTTTTTAATTTCCTTATAGATTTGGTTACAAATTTGTTTATGACAAAGGGTTTTAGTGCTTCATTAATACAATTATAAAGACCCTCTTACTTTAATTAATAATCAGAATTAATAAATTTACAATAACAATTCACAGGAACAAATTGATGGTAATTTTATCAATCATCCCATGCATCACCACGCATTAATGGGACAATAAATAGAGGAGGCGTAAATTATTACAGGAACAAATTGATGGTAATTTAAGAGTGTTATTCACTATAAATACAAAAAATAACAATACTTTAATAAGTTCCACAGATTTTTGTTTTTCCCACCTACGCCCAAATGCTATCAAATGGCTGTTCGTAAAATCTAAATTCCTTGTTAATAATTACCCTCAAGTTCATAGAATGCCACGTGATTGTCCTAGTCACCATCCTCTTTAATGAAAGTAAGCAAATATCTCTTCGTGACATGATTGGATTGATGAATTGTATGCCTCTTCTTTCAAGTTTGTCTTGTATAGATTTGCTCAAACAACCTTTTTCAACGAGTTTCGATTGTAAGCCAAGTTGGTTGGAGATGCAAAATAAACCGCGATGATGATGATTTTGTTGCTCTTCAAAAATCAAAGACAACGTTGCAGCCATCATTGCTGCTTCTGCGCATGTTTCTTGATTTCATGCTCTTGTACATGTTGAATATGGTAATGAATTTTGACCAGAAAATTCCAATGTGGTAATTTCTCTTTAGAAACGTGGTAATGATTTTTTAAAAAATATTTTTTATTTTTTAAAATTTATTTTTATTATCAGAAGATATTACTCTGCCATAGCCTCTCTTACAACTTACCATGAATGGTGATGCGAATATTGTGTCAAATTATTATGTACGTAGGATCTGTAAAACTCTTGATGAGTTTTTGTAACGCCTACCAGTAGGATATCTGAGTTACTGAAGTGTCCTTGACATGATTAATTTATTTAAGTGTCGGTGCAGTCATTTTTTTTATGAGAATTGAACTTTTTTTTTTTAAAAAAAAAATACTGCCATAAAAATTTGCATTAAAGGAATTCTTGTTTTATCGATTAAAGTAAAAAAAATGTTTAGGGAGCCATACTCTAGTCAAGAGTATGCCTTAATGTCATTTCATGTATCCTACCATGACAAGAATATCATGCTAATATTTAATGCCAATAACTACATACATAAATGTTCATTAATAATACTTTCAAATGTAATACAATAGGGTTTGTATTTTAAAGTATTTTTTATTTGAAAATATATTAAATTAATATTTTATTATTTTTTTAAAATTTATTTTTAATATCAATACACCAAAATAATCTAAAAATATAAAAAATTTAATCTAAAATAATTTTTTTTTTAAAAAAACACAGTTCACCGTACTTTTTAAAGTGCAAAGATTATGTGGATAAGATATGAGTTCGCCCATGCCTGTCTGGGCTTTTGCCTCCGAGTAAGAGGGTGCTTGACAGTGTGGTAGTGGTTGCTTTTCAAATAACTTTTTGTGCCGAAATGCATGCTAATGATATTTTTTTATTTTTAAAAAAATATTTTTGACATCAGCACATCAAAACGATCCAAAACATATAAACTATATTAAATTTTAACAAAAAAAATTAAATTTTTTAAAAATACGGTGCAAACATGTTCTACGCGTGTCATCAGGCTCGGCACGTCCCCTCGACATTCTGAGCCTAGATGAAGATGTGCCAATTGCATCAACTAAGCTTCTTGAAGATCATAGTGGTCGAGTGAGTCAACTAGGCTTATTGAAAACTGTGTTAAACCTCCTCGGTCCAGTTAAATAGTGGGCAATGGAGAGTGCCTGATCTAAAGGAAAGATATTCATGTTCGGGTCCGGAAGCCATAGAGAGAATTTGTGGCCCATCGTGCCTTATGCCAAGGCGAGGTGGGGAGGGGCGTGCTTCCTTCAATCTTGGGTCCATTACCGGTGAATTTAAAATACAAGGGTGCAACAACCATTTAGGTGGTAGTAATAAAAAAACTTGGTGTTTCTGTGATTTCAGATTCGAGTCATGTGGTTCTTTATATGATAGTCATTGAAAGTTTATATGGTCATTAACTTCAGGGCTTGTGAGATTAATCGAGGTGCGCGCAAGTTAGCCTGAACACCCACATTAAACTAAATAATAAAAAAAAAGGGTGCTAATCCTAGATGTAACATGTATTTGTTCTTCAGCTCAATGATCGAAAACAATTTAGAAAGAAATATTCATGGGATATATTGGTGTGTACCTGCGTGTAACATCATCATGTTTATTTTTACGTTGAAATAATGTTTTTGTAAGAATTTAATTTTTTCAAATTAATTATTTCTTTGTGTTTTTAAATATTTTTATGTGCTAATCTTAAAAAATAAAAAATATATTATTTTAATATATTTTTAAACTAAAAATATTTTAAAAATATTTTACTGTTACAGTATCAAATACAGTTTTCTATACATGTCTGGATTATTGACTGCCCAACATGTATCAAATTTGAATTTGAAAATATCATAAACGAGAAACTTCATCGTTGGTTCAGTTCATGCATGCTATATACTAAACGCACCGTCTTTGTCCTATCATAAATCCCGGAAGGAAAGCCTGAAGCTCCATTTACTCTTGTGCACATGGCTCGCTGATTCCAGGAACCACAATATAAATATTGTTTTCTCAAGAAAGAAAAAAAGGTGAAGAAGTCAGATGCCATGCAATTCAAATAATCCCTGGAACAGCGTAATTCATGCTTGTTTTTATTGTATTTTGTTAAAAAAAACATTTTTTTCATCAATTTTTTCATACTATTTACTTTATATATATACGCGCGCGTGTGAAACAAAGAAATAGAATATAGTTAAAAATGGATTTTAAAATATAAGGATTAAATAATAGGTGTCGAAAACAATGAAGACTGATTAATTAGTTTTGATAAACTACAGTAATTAAGTTATAATTAACCATTGGTAATTAATAGCCCAGCCAAATAAATGACAATATGCTGTTTTTTTTTTAAATAATTCGTCTTCAGATCTAAAGCATAAAAGCAACAGGATCAGCAGGCACAAAAAGTCATAACGTACCCCACCCCAACATGTAACTTGTTCATATCAAAAAACGACCTAGAGAAATGGAAAAGCTCAACAAGTTAATTAATTAAACAGCTGGGACTTGGGGGTATTAATTAGGGTAGATAATCAAATCAGCTAGTGATAAACAAAACCTAAAAAATAAAAATAAAAACCTAAAAGATCTCAAAATTACAAGTTCAAGGCAATAAACTTCAGTGTGTTTGGAGTCGTGTTTCCTGAAATTTTTTTTTGTTAATTTTTTTTTTATATTTTTAAATCGTTTTAATATATTAATATCAAAAATAATTTTTAAAAAAATAAAAAAAAATATTATTTTAATATATTTTTAAATAAAAAAAACACTTTGAATCATAACCGCTATCAAATTCTCAAACAAACATTTCTGTTTTCACCTGTGTTTGGCATTATGTTTCAGAAGCGTTTTTGAAAAAAAATAATTTTTTTTTATATTTTTACGTTAAATTAATATGTTTTTAATATTTTTAGTTTATTTTGATGTGCTAATGTGAAAAATAAATTTTTTAAAATAAAAATTATTATTTTAATATATTTTAAAATAAAAAACATTTTAAAAAATAACCATTAACGTAATCCTCATCCTTATATCAAAATCAACCGCAGGATTATATCCAGGGTCGCACAACGACACCACATGCAGCACACGTACCACTAAAAAATTAAATAAATTAGCTTACTGATCATGACTTAATTAAATCTGATGAATGCATTAGATTTCGTCACTGATCACGGTCTTGTTTTGCATCATGGAGTTCTTGCAATGAGCAACTGCACCTTGAACAGCGCTCTGCAATTCCTCCATCGATAATGTGTCTCCATAGTACATGCCACCACCTGCAGCAATCCTTAATATTGCTGTACCAGCTGAACCCACAACATTTTACAAAGCACACCAGAGTGACTAGGAGATGACCGCATTGGAGATGGACAGCTGGAAGCGCAGCTTCTCCTTCTCGGTCTCAAACTTCCCGAGAAAGAATGAGAAAACACTCCAGTACTACTTCCCTTTCTGGCATCCTTGCTAGAGACATCATCAATATCTTTCATAGATCTCTCTGATTTCAGAGACAGACTGACAGCATTATTTGCTGTTGAAGTTGGCGGTATTGAATGCAGAACTTTGACTTTTTTTGGAAGAAGAAAAATATTTTGGAAGAAGGGTAGAACTTTTACTTTATGTTGCCTTTGATCGTTTGTTTCCAGGATCGTTCCTGTTTGTCAGGCTTTTGTAGTGAGGTGAGCTCTCAACCTTTTGTTTCTTTGATAATGAAAACGTTCATTCATCAAAAAAGATATAGAATGCTTTGGCCGAGTGATTGTTTTGTTTCCTTCATTTGTTCAATTTCAATGTTTGTTTCACGCAGCCGAATAATCTAAATTTTTGAAAGAAGAATTGAAAGAAGAAATCCAATAAAAACTTTAATTTATAATTTTATTATTGATTTTTTTTAATATTATCGAATAAGTTATAAAATACTATATATATTTTTAATTATTTTATCATTAACGACATTTTTAATTGCAATTTTAATCAAATATTTCTTCACTATTTTTTATTCAATAATAATTTCTTAACCAAATATATATTTTAATCTGATTAGCAGCACTTACAAATTTTTTTTAATCTATTTTTTTTCAAACCATAATCACAAAAAACTATAACAATACTAAATACACATTTATAGTGTAGTGAAAGCGTATGCTCTATACTAATAATAAAATAAAAAATTCATTTGGTTAGCCAAATAACTTACACCTTCTGCATCGGACCACAAACATAATTATGTTTAAATATTAGTTTTATATAAATTAAAATAACCTATTTTTTATTTATTTTGCATGCAAAAATCCATTTATATTTTATAGTATTTTTAACTAAATATTTATTTTTTAAAAACTATTTTCTTTAAAATCAAAACTATAAATATTTTTTTTAACTACAATCACAAAAGTTATTATAATACTTGACACACATTATGTGTATAAAATTTCGAGGTATCCAAGGCACCAGAGAGCATAATATTAGCAGTACGTGAACAAATGATGTACTACTGGTTAAGCAAACAGTTTAAGAATTTGTTTGGAAATGTGATTGTGGTTATTTTTTAAAATGTTTTTTATTTAGAAATGTATCAAAATAATATTTTTTAATTTTTTTAAAATTATTTTTGACATCAGCACATTAAAATAATCTAAAAACACCAAAAATATATTAATTTAAAAAACAAATTTTAAATTTTTTTAAAATCACTTTTAAAATATAAAAATAAACAAGTATTTAGAGAATAGAAAAGTAGATGTCAACGATAAACTACCATGCCGACTGGTCCCCGAAGGCCTTTAGGGGCCATTGCAATTATCCAAGCAAAGTAGAGTGAGAATTATGAATCCATACCTTTCATAATGCACCTTCTTCTGTACTATTTTTTTTTTGTACTTATAATTAACGAGGAAGGATTACATTCATCTTATCGTCCAAAAATGCATGACCAATTATTGAAATCCAACTAGGGAACCAAGAACAGCTAAGCATAGATGATCACTAGTACGCCGGCCTTCGATTAAAAATACATGTTCGATTCGGAAATATACTGCTGTATATACTTGATGTGTGCTACTTTCCTCCCTTTCTTTAACACAAGCATGAGCTAATTTATGGTCAAACCTGGGACCATTTTGCATGTTGCAGACTAGATTTTCTTGCACAAAATCAAGTTGAGAATATTTTTGTACGTTAAAAGGGATATTTCTACACGTTAGTAATATTCTAGTACGCTGGATTCAAAAGAAAAGAAGAAGAAGACGAAGCTCTAGCACGTATACTTGATAATTTGAACGAAGATAAACGCCATTATTACAGAGCATATAATTCACAGGCAAACCGGAAAGATGAGTCATTGTTTTGTCTGCTCAGGTGGACACATTGCGCTTTTATGAGCGAGGAGTTTATGAAAGATTTGTCTTGGGCTGGATGAAGAATTGAAAAGCTTAAGGTGCGTGGCAAAACAAAATTCTCAAAAACTCAAGCTTCACTATGGAAAATATAAGAGTAATAATTTCATATATTTGGAGTTGTATTTTATTTTTATAAAAATACAATTTATGAAATTTTTTTATGATAAATAAAAAAATGAGAGTAAAAGACGTGAGAATATAGACCTTTTTGGTGCTGCGGTGTGACCACTTTTCAAAAAAATTAATAAGGAGGGCTGGAATTTGAGTTTCGTAAATTG
>Ga0307517_10010403_pt1 | contig 13019 bp, 13 predicted proteins | sample 23_EM_MG_FD_194515 | JGI IMG/M metagenome (GOLD analysis project Ga0307517, IMG submission 194515) | Populus trichocarpa ectomycorrhiza microbial communities from riparian zone in the Pacific Northwest, United States - 23_EM | ecosystem: Host-associated > Plants > Roots > Unclassified | place...
TGCCGCCTGTTCGATATCCGGGCTGATCGTGAGTTGAACACCTTCACGCACGACAATATTCTTTGCGGTATCACGTCTGTCGCTTTCTCTATTTCTGGCCGTATTCTATTTGGAGGCTATGACGACTGGACATGTAATGTTTGGGATACATTGAAAGGAGAACGTGTCGGTGTCTTGACTGGTCATGAAAATCGGGTCAGTTGCTTGGGTGTCAGTGTAGACGGAATGGCTCTCTGCACGGGAAGCTGGGATAGCACTCTCAGGGTTTGTGTTCATTGTCTTGCTTCAGCGCTAGTCAGCTAAATTTTAAATTCAGGTCTGGGCATAGAGCATTCAATTTTTTCATTTCATTCGTTTCTGTTATTCCTGCAGAACCTCCTTTTCTATGTTGAAGACAGTGACATGTATCTCGTTTCCTATTCCCCATCTATTGCTCCCTTCTCGAAAGCCTTAAATATGGGTTTGGACACTTTAAGTAGTTACCCTCAACTCATCGAAAATAGGCATTTCTTCCTCTATTCTTTACCTCCTTTGTGGTTGATGTATATCTCATAACCCTTGCCTGCTCAGACTGAAAATTGTGTCCATGCATGTAAAGTATTTGTGTGGCTGTCATAATTGTGATGGTCATTGATTCTACTTTTGAACGTGATCTTCAAACACAGATGAAATTCGCTCAAATGTCGGAAGATGACCGCGCCGCTAAGGCTGCAAGGGCAAAGGCTCTGGTAAATATCACACAAGACTTTCATGGCACTTCACAAATTTATCACCACGTTTAGTTGAAAAAACGCCAACAACAGCAGAAGACATCCAATGCTGCTACTCCTTCTAATCCAGGCGTCGCAACACCACCTAGGACATTCTCTCCGGCGCCACAGGAGCCAGAAATTGAGGGGGGTATACGTGACTCGGGAGAGCTGTAAGTCGATGAACGCTGCGGAGACTCTGCATTGTTCTGAGATTGAGTTCCATTAGCTTCTCTAACAGTAAGTACGCAACGGACACATCATGGTTAACGCCCTTGTCTCGAACAATTTCGCCTCCCCTTCCGCAACACAATATTACTCCAACTTCCCCAGCTTCCGCGCAGTCTGTGCAAAGTCACCCTCCGGCTCTCCAAAAGAAAATAGACGCTTTTTCGAAACAAGAAACTTTGACTTTGGAGACCTCTCGTGGTAAGACATGCAGCCCACAAATTCAATTCGATCCAACCACAGTTACTGATGACGTGGAAAGCTGCGCAACAGGTTGACATCTTGCTGCAGGACGAACGTAGACATATGGAAGAATTCAAAGCGAAGTACGATAACCTACGGATAGAGATGGAAACTGCTTTAGAGAACGAAAGACGCACAGTTTCGATTCTGGTAAGTGAGAAGGTCCACCTTACGTCCAAACTTGAGAAATTAGAAGACTTCGAGTCAAGTACGTTTTATTTACAACAGAGTTTCCAACAAGTTCTGACTCTGCTGATAAGAGTGTCAAGTTTTAGAGGATTTGCTGGAAGCGGAACGAGCCAAATGTGCCGACCTGGATGAGAGCGCCGCTCAAGTGCAGGTCGAATTTAATGAGCTCTCCCGTCGCTTCCAAGAAACCAAAATGAAAGAGAAGGAGTCATTGGATCATAACAAGGAAATGGTATGCCGGAACAGCTCCTAATTTTTTCAATTACCTTAGCCGTTTTGCAGGAACATCAGTTGCAGATTGCTGCTGCTGAGGCTGCCAACTCCCATAAAGCAGCTGATGGTTTCCAGCGCCGTTTAAGGGAATTGGAGGGACAAGTACAAGCTGATGATCGAGTTGAGCGATTAGAAATTTCCTTGAAGAACACTCAAGATCGCGCTGATGAACTGGAGTTCCAGCTAGTTAGAGTCAAACAGGTATTCACTCCATCATTTTTTTTATTCAACTTACGCACTTAATGTTCTAGTCGTATGCGTCTGTAAAGCTCGAGCACGACGGTCTGGAGTCTAAGTTACAAGGGGCTACGATCGCAGAATCAGAATGGAAATCCAAATCGTCCTCTCTGGAACTCCAACTCGACTCAACCCGTGATCATTTATCCCAAGTGGAGGCGGAGCACAAAAACTTATCCGGAGAGAAGTTGAAATACGAACGGCAAGCAAAGGCGAACGAAAAAACTACAAAAGAAGTAAAGGAACAACTTGATAAGGCTACTTCCACCATTACTACGATGACCCGCCAGCTACAGCACACTCAAACTGAATTGAAGAACGCCCTCCGTCGGGCAGAGGAGGCAGAATATCTTCAACGAAGTCTGCAAACCGAAGGGACGAACCTTATGCAATCATTAGACGAAATGCGACCCAAGATCGTGGAACTAACCGGCACGAGGCTTGACCTTTCGGACAAAATTGAAACTCTTGAATCCGCTCTTCGAAATCGGGACCTGACCATATCACAACTCGAAAATGATCTCAATGAGTCTCGCGACAACTTCGAGCTAAGAGAGGAGTACTGGAAGAACAAGGTTGTCCAGCAGGAGCGGCAGGTGGACGACGCCGAGAGAGCCACTTCAGACATACAAAATGGGTATGCCGAGTTACAAGAAGAAATCAATGTTCTCTTAGCAAGCTTGCGGAATTTGGAGGCGGAGAGATCAAACAACCATCAGGAAGCGAGCCGACATCTACAAGAAATCGAACGGTTGTCACATTTGACGCAAATACAGGAGGAACAGCTCGACACGCTGAATCATGAGCTTGAGGCTATCAGACACTCATTTGTAAATTTTATAACATATCTCGACGACACGCGCTGAAAATTTCCTCCAGAATGAAGAACAAGACTTCTTGGAACGAGCTCAGAATGAAGTCGAAGTATTACGCTCTGAGCTAAGTTCTCGCGAAGAGGAACTCACCCTGCTTCGAGAATCGGCTTCCAATCCGAACTCCAATGAAACCCGTTCATTTGACGAGGAGTTACTCAGCTCCCTGAGACAACAGCATGCCGTCGAACTCTCAGCTGTAACCTCTCAAATTCGAACCCTGGAGAGTATCGTCTTTGACAAGGACAGAACAATATATGACCTACAAAAACGGGTTAATGGATTGGAGGATCACCCGGGCCATGTCAAACCAAATCCACATTCGATACCCAAGGCTTCAGATCATAGTGGTTCCCTGTTGTCACATCATACCCATCGACCTGCTTTGCCTAGTCCCCTAGCCCGAACTGTCTTCGACCAAGCTTTGACACCAGAAACCTTCCATAAACGGAAGGTCAGTTTGAATATGCTTAAGGCTCGCATGGAGAGCGAAGCGAGAGCTAATTTTTCTCGTGCATTGTCTCCAACGCAGTCTGACCGAATGACTTCACGGCCTTCCTCCGTTGTGAGTTCACAATTTTTGGAGGAGTCTCATGTATTCTGGTGCCATTCGTGCTCTGGTGATCTGGTCATTCTATAAGCCGTCAAATACTTTATTTTGTGACGGTCAGGAAGCCTTTGATAGAAAGAATACGATATATTCATCATCTCCAGACCCTCATGAATAAGCGGTGTAGGTAGCTGAGTAGTTAGATTGGTTATATCAAGATATACTATTAGTTATGGGGTAAAAGAGAAGAAAACCTAGCATGTTCGAGAATAGATTTGTTGGAAACCCTCATCTTCTTTACCAGAAGGTCTGGCGTTTATCCTTCAGTTTGCATAGCTTCCGATGGAGATCCTGAATCCATGGTCAGTCCACTAACAAACTCAATAACAGTGACCAACCTCGACCTCTTCGGCACGCAATACACCATCACTTTGACCCAGCTGCATGTCGTCTTCGAGACTCTCAAGTATCTCATCGAAAAGTTCCTTGTAGTCAACGCCAAAGAAATGCGTCAATTTTGCCGCTCGCTTCCTGCGTTGTTGGAAAGAAGAAGCCTGTGGCATTGGCGAAGGCAAGGCAAGGCTATTTTCTGAACCAAGGGAAATCATAGATGTTCTTGCTGGGAATATTCCACGGCGCTCAGACCTGGGCAAGAGAGATGAGATGGATGAACGATGGCTCGAACAAGTCGGCGTTGTTATGCCATTCCCTTCATCGAATCCATTTGTGACAGTCGTTGTTTGCCCATGCGGAACTATATCACCATGCAGAGCCTGATGGAGTTCTGCAAGGGCTGCCTTGTCGTCCTTCAATGGAAAAAATGTAAGTCAGCCAGGGTTTCCGGAGAGGAACGGTAGTGGGCGTACTTGATCAATAATATCGTTTAAAGAATTCAAGGAGTGTTCGAAGTGATTGTAGAACGTCGAATGTCCGTTCCTGCTTGTTTGCACTGAACGGTTAGTAAATGATGCGAACGAATCTGTTCTTCTCGGCAAAAGCTGCCTACTCGACTCGGGAGTAGGTGATCGACTTTCCTTTTGCTTCCTTGACATTAGGGCAGTGCTGGGGTAGGAAGGAAAATCACCTGCACGCAAAAGAGGCGTTGCGGATCCTGAGGATGGCGCGGAAGCAGAGTGAGAGTTGTAGAGCGTAAGGGGGGGAGCAACACCGAAAAGCTGTAAGGACTTCAGACGACAGATCTACAATCATAAGTCATACGAACCTTCTCCATCTTCTGGGCTCGGCGAACAATGATTGCCTTTTCTCTATCGTCAAGATCAGCTTTTAACCTCTCAAAGTCATCAGACCAAGTTGACAACCCGGGAATGGCGGAGCTGCTCCTCCGACGCTTTAGCAGAGTAATGCGTCTGTTTCCGGTGTTATCGATGCCGTGAATATGCTGCTGTAGTGGTGGTAAAGAAGCTGCACTATCATCATTTGTGCCCAGAACTAGTTTGATGGGCACTTGTGATCCTAGAAATCGGTAAAGCTTTGCCAAACGTTCCCGCTTTCTTCGTCGTTCGCTTTCAAGATGGATGGAGGCAGTTTTTGACGAGCAAGACGACGAAACGGATGACGAAGGCCGGTCATCTGACAATTCGATGGAAACGGGCGAGTTTGTTCTGATGGGATTGGCTCCTAAGAGAGAATTCGATTGGACACTCGTATCCACAGGAGATGAGGACGGTCGATTTGAGCAAAGTTCTAGAGATCCCAGGTTGCCATTTGCGTCTCTTGCCCTGCTGAAGTCGATGGAGGGCATGTCACCAACGCGGAGAGGAAGGGAATACCGCCTGGTGAATGTATTCGCCCCCTCAGGGCGAAGAGGAAGTACCTGTGAGTCGCCGGGTTCACTTTTCATTTCATGCGCAAGAGCTGTAGGTAGAAGACCTACCTGATTTACCACTGCCTCCGCATTCGGAGTTTCGCCGAAAAGGCGGGCCAATTTTCGAGACTTCCGTACCAGCTCAGCTCTTTCCGCCTCATCAAGGAAATTGGTTGTGGCAGGCTTGGCGTTGAAAAGGGGACTGTTCAATGCCGAGTGTTTCATAAGGAATGAAGGGTGGCGAGATAAATCAGGCTTGGGGGTAGCAGGAAGAGGTGGTTTGACACTGTAACACTCTAATGTGGGCGATCCTGGAGGGGCCATTGGTTTGGAAGACAAAGGAGACGATGATTGATTGTCCAAATTTGGGTCAAGATGCCTGGCTTTAACGGACATGCGAGGCGAAGTCGGATCAAGGGAATTCTTGCCCGATGTTACACTTGAAATTCCAAAAAAATCGACAATGCCTGTTGCAAAGCCAGTGTCTTCCTCAGCTATATGAGAAATACAGGTTCTACCACGGCCGTGATCAGTGGAGTTGGTAAACATGCGGAGAATTGGTGAAGCTACTCAGAAATCAGAAAAATATTGAAATGCAACCGACCAAATGGTATTACCTGCAAATTTTCCTCCCTTGGCCAACGTTTGGGCCCTGAAACATCTCTTGGTTGATGTATTTTCTTGCCGGTCGTTAATGTGTATTGATTGTTGCGAAGGTCCAGGAACTGGGTGTGCCGAGTCATGCGACGACAACAGAAATAATTCTTCGGCAGTCGGGGCTGGATTTATGTATGGATTCGACGACCGCGACGGGGGGTTTGGTGCCGACAAAACAGAGACTGAATCCTGACCAACAACTGAAGAACCAATGGCTGATGCATGTCGTGAGAGAGCCGTTGAGCTGGGTCGATTTCTTCGAGGTGGGGGTGGCAATCCAGCGAGCAATGTTTCTGGACCCGTAGGCGCTTCATAGCCTGACAATGTGGTTGCATATGACCTTCTTGACCGTTCTTCGTGTTCCAGTAACTTCTCTAGATTTGGGGAGATTACCAGAGACCGCTTTCTCGTGCCTCTGCATGCACCCGCCATGGCAGGCTCGCCGATAGTTTCTGTTTTCACTCCCATGTCGGCACTCTACAATTCTGCTTAAGTTGGGCGTACTTCGTCATGAATGGGCTAACCTTTGAGTGTTGAAAGAGCGAGCAAGTGTGCCCATAAACACGACGGAGTCTAGTAAGATCGCACGATTGACTTGACAACAGGTCGTGAAATGACGAGATCCTCAATCAATATCCACCTGGTCACCTTAACAAAATTATTCCTATAGCGTTCAAGGAAACATGCCTACTGTGACTCGCAAACTCATGTGGGGCCGCATGTCCAGATGTTTCATGAAGGGCCGTTGATTAACTCCTGGCAGGTCCACCTTGCGACGTTTGCATGCGTAGGTCAGTTATTCCAAAAATTGGTTGGTTAACAGAAAGGATGTGTTGCAGACATAATTCTCAGCCATATTGCTCAGCTTAAAAATCGTTTACGATGCAATGACTTAAAAATACAATGAAGAAGTATACAATTGGAGTAATGCAATGTAGGTAAAAAGAGGGGAAGTTTTTATGTCACGTATTGTGGATTGCTAACTTGCAGAACAGGCGTTCTCCTGGGAGGGAGAGGTGGGGGGATACGATTCTCGGCTACAAATGTGGTGCCAGTTTGTTCCACATCCGTCCGCGAGGGCTCCAAATCTATGGGAGGCATAGGGACAGTGGGAACACTACTGGACGCCTCTGAAACAGGCTCTTGGATTGCAAATCCAACTGTTGAATTGGAATCATTCATCTGTGTTCCCTTATCCATGTCCAAACCACTTGAACCAAAAGGCGGCAAGGAACTTTCTTGTTGAGCTGTCCTTGGCGGCAACGGAGGTGGCTTTGGCTTTACCATTACCTGAGACGGCGTCACCGTAGGGAGGACGAGGACTTCACTAGCTTGATCATTAAATACCTCGGTCGAGTCCAGCAACGACGTTCGCGAAGAATTGCCAAATGGATGACTTGGATTGTGATCCAGAACCTCCTGCTTGTGATCACTATTCGGCTTAAGGAACCGGTAGACGGTCTGAATGGCAGGATTCTTGAGCACGGTCCCCGACATAGGTTCCGAAGACACTGATAGTTGGGGCTGCATTGCGACGTATCCCATTGACTGCACTTCCCCACGGTGACTAGCATGAATGCGAGGGATGGACATTGTCTTAGCCACAGGTTGAACATGAATAGGGGTGGGTTTAACAGATTCTTCTGAACTAATATCCTGGTCTTGCACCCCTTTCTCCATGTTAATTGGTTTCCTGGTGGAAGGGGACGGTGCTCGTGCTAATGCAACGGTACTGGATGCTTCAGGAGTCGTAGATGATGCATCGGGAGACAGGGAAGTACTTTGAGTTCGCGAACGAGGCGTTTCAGGCGACAGGCTTGAAGGTTCCGATCCGTGATCCAACAATTGGGATGCCTTCTCGCGACCCTTTCGTTCTACGACTGCAGCCCGGACCTCAGCGTAACTTGTACGGGATTTTTGGGTCGTTGTGCTATCACCCTCTGGTTGTAACTGATTTGTGTCTTCAGAATTGTCATCGCTTGGTCCAGGGTTTACAGGGTTAATATCCTTTCTAAACCCCGCCCAATTTACACCCCATTTCCGAATGGTTTCTTTGGCCGTTTCTTTTAGAGCCTGCTTATCAGCAGCCCTTGCCTTGAGGGTATTGAAAAATGAAGGAGGGCTCGGAGACGGAACAGGTATGGACGCCTCGGAACTTTTTTGAGGAATAGGAATGGGTTTGTGAACTTCTTGATCGACAAGATTCTGCGAAACCTCGATAGAATATTGGGAAACGGAACGGCGGGAAGATGTAGAACGGGTGGTTGTTAAAGGGATTTCTCGTTCACTTGTCCTTTCCGTAACGTCGTTGGTTGCCAGACTTGGTTTGGGTTGGCAATCCGAGCTTGGTAAACCAGATTCTTGAGTGTAATCTTCGGGTTTGACTGAACTACTGCCCAAGACAAGGTTAAATGTCGAAGAATCGGTTTCCTCAGTAGTTGTAGATGAAAACCATGTTCGCCGTCGTGTAGAACTCCGCGCAGAATCAAGGGAATCATCGAGATTCGTTGGTGAGGATTGGACTTCCACTGGTGCTGCTGACATTGCAGCTGGTGCCGACTGTATCGAGGCGTCGTCGCCTTTCTGAGTAGATTCGGACGATGTTGTCGCGGTGTCCAACGAAACCAGAGGGTAAGGGGATTCTTCGTTGCTTGTAAACGTCGTAGATGACTCTCTACCTGCATCCGACCAGATTCCGCCACGGCGTTCATAAATTTCCGTGTCAAAGAATGCTATGTCGTCCATATTTGGCATAACAACTGAATCTTGAATCTGTCACCGAAATATGAATGTAGAAACGAGAAAGGTGGCTGAGACACTTACGATCTCTTTGACCTTTGATTCGATTGTGCTGAGGATCATTCCCCAAGTGATCTGGCGGTCGCTAACAATCGGTTCCACTTCCATGACCATCCGTGGTGTCTGAGTAAAGGCATACCAGATACGGTTGCTTGGCGGCCTCTTGACCTTTATCAAGAGATTTCCCTCGAGCTCCTTGAGAACCGCCGCCAGTACAAGCTTGACTGTGTATGACTTGAAGCGGGCACCGAGATTAATCACCGCAGTCGCTTCAACAGTGATGCGTATTTCCCCTCTGTAATGTAGATGTACTTCAATCGAAGCATCTCCTTCCTTTGTGAGTTCTTTAAGCATCGGTTTGCTGAACGTGGGAGCCCGTTTACCAACAGAAACATTTGTAACTTTAACCTCTGTCAGAAATGCTGGAGTCTTGACCTTCGAGAGCTTCTTCATGAGTCTCCCAATGATGTATGATTCTAAAGCCTGGGTGCGGTAATGGCTGAAGAAAATGCGACCTAGCAGAGCGTTCAGCCAACGCATTGGAATGACATCCGGTTGATCATCCAAGGTGGAAACAAGGTGGTTCATATCAAGAGGGTCGAAAATGTCATGCAAGGGTGATAGAGTAGGAGTCTGAGCGGGATGTTCAGAAGAGTGAATGAGAGCAAAATACCAATCCTCCATATCGACATTGGAACGGACAAAGATGAACCATGGGGTCATAGGATTCATTGCCTGTTCATTTGCAGCCTCATTTTCCGCGAGACGCTCTTCTAGGGATTCTGTCGAAGCAGTATCCTGTACATCCTCTGGTTCCATGCGCATTTTTCTCGAAAGACTTGGCATACGGCCTGAGAGTTTCGGCCTTAGGCAGATGGCGTTTCTTTTTGCGAAGAGTTCGGCATCTAGTAATCCCTCAGGATAGATTACGACCTGGTGTTGACTAAGCTCGATAGCCGCCTCACACTCTGACATCTCCTCGTCCTCGTACAAGTAGAGTACAGTCCCCTTGAGGACGACATACCACATGTCTTTGGGACGTGACCTCTTCGGGTCTTTGGAACGTGAATCCAGAAACGACCGCACAAGTGTGACATAGCTGCCGTCACTGGCTGTTTCCTGGAATGTACGGCGAACGGTAAGCCAACCTTTTCGTGTACGCGGCACATCGTTCGCAGCCTCTGCTTCGGTTGCCTCCGAATCCGCTACCGCATCTCCCACAGGTTCCTTGTCAATCCTGCTATCTTCCTCCAAACGGCTCTTGACATGGGTGTCTCCGACAGGAACAGATGTGTAGAATGTGATAAAGACAGCGAAAACGAAGAGGAGAGGAATGAACGTCACACCACCAAGAACGTAAGCATAGAGAAGGGCTCTCAGCATTCTCCGATGCCAATGAAACTGAGGTGAAAGAGTGTGGGAATTCGTGACGTGTTCAAGGATGTGACATTTGGCATGGTGACATTGAATCATCAGACTGAATAAAGACACAGCTCTACGTTTTGTATCTAATGCAATAGTCTAATGTTCTGTCTGGACGATCAACAGTTCATGTCAAGTCCGTTTGGTTACGACATCTATCAAAGTATCTAGCGCGAGCCTCGTTTCGCTTTCAGGGACGAGGTTGAGCACATCGCGTGCCATTTCTGCGTGCGCCTCGGCGAGACGATGTGTCCGTTCAACTCCCGATGTATTCTGTACGCATTCGACGGCCTAGCAGCACATTAGCGGATTTATAATTATATAAAAGAAAGAAACCAAGAAATCCCAGCTTACAAGTTCTCTGTCCCCTGGCTTGACTAAGTTGCGTTGTATTAGTGGCAATAACTTGGGACACTCCTCCGACGCAAAAAGTAATGGAGCAGTCGCAGGTTGAAGCTGTGTTGTATGTATCGCGTCTTCCGTTAACTGCAAAGCAAAGTTGTCATCCCTTGTTCAAAAGAAAAAACCTTCCTCACCTGGAAAGCGATGCCTAAATTCCTTCCATATTGATAAGCAACCTCTCTCAGAATGTTGCCCTCCGGGCAGCCTCCCAGAATCACCGCAGACCGCGCAGCTTTTGCCATTAAGCTAGCAGTCTTTAGATACAACCCCCTCGAATATCTGTCCCAGGCATCGGAAAGGCAGTCCGGCGGCGGGTACAATCCCAGTTCAGGTGTTTGAATACGGTCCATTTGTAAAAACTGTCCCTCAACCTGGTTGGATATCACGCTTGCAACGAGTTCTACCACTTCACTCTCTCCCAATTGCGACAAAGCCCAACTTGCCCGTCCCAGGAGAAAGTCACCCCCTAGAATCGCAATCTTGTTTCCAAACCCATGACCTTGTGTGAAGAAATTTGGGTTGCCTTCTTCTGCTGTGGACGAAATGCTGTCATGCAATAAAGAAGCGATATGAACCATTTCAACGATTTGAGCGAGCCGGATTTGCGTAGGAAGGAGCGATGGGGGACAAACAAGACGCGGTGAAAGATTTCTGGCCAGGTTCGAAGGCGGTCGCAATGGTGGATAGGGAGGAAGTGTTGAGGGTTGATGCGGAAAGAAAACCGACTCAAAGGACGTGGTGTGGTCTGGCATACTCGGATTCCACTCGTTCAGCACGTCCGACCGGCTCAAAGGATCATCGAACGTTGTCGTCGTCTCGCAAACTGCCTCCCAATTCTTCTTGTCCCAATTCCGCCCAAACCCATTCGTTGCGCGCGCGAATAGCAACACCACCAAAGATCGGATTTGCTTCGAGGGTTGCAAGAAGTAGTACTGTGCTGCTTCCACCAAACCAGGATGGGATGTCCCAAGAAGACGTAACAAACATTTCTGGATATAAGAGAGCTCTGAAGCAACAAGTGAATGCGGTTCTATACGCTTGCGAGCAAGAACTGAGGGAGGGGTTGTGCTGATGGTGTCTGACACCCTTAGGTTTGGTTCCACCTGTGCGCGAGCAGCAATACTCCTGGATTTTATGCGTAAAGCCTCTCTATGCTGTCGAAAAACGTCAGATATCGAGCGGGAGAGGCTGGGCCTCATTGGATGTTGCCAAAAGAGAAGGAAATCTATTTATGTACTATCATGATATACAGTGCCACCACGGTATTTTACCCAGTCAAATGAAATTCAGTGAGACCTCAGGAGCGGGGCCGGAGAAGTCGCTGCTGTCGATGGCACTGATCTTGCTGAGACAAGTAATTCTCTGAACTTGCTCAATGGCTCTGATACACGTTGAGCGAGGACTCTGGCCTACAGGAAGACGTCAATCGAAACAAAGTAAGAAACCAAGAACCAAACCTTGTTATCGAGTTCGTCCCACTCAACTGCATCCGTCGCATTCAGCGCAAGAAGTAAGAATGGCTGGTGTACCTGCGAGAATGGCTCTCTGTTCATATCGACCTCATCCACAGGAAGAACGACGATGCGACCGAGCTATGTTGACATCATAATTGAATCCAACGACTCTAAGACACACATACTCACATCACTTTCAACCATTCCGTATCCTTGTTCCCGAGTCTCTTGCCAAACTTCACCAGTAACCCCCACAAGAATTCTAATCTCATCCTTTGATCGACCATGTTCGACCGCGAACGAGACTAGTTCCCCTGCTGGTGTGAACAGCACTGCCGTATGGAGATGTGGGGGTGCTAAGACTTGAGTCAATAGCGTCTGGAGTATGGATAACATAAACATGGCGTAAATTATCGATCAAGATTCGGAGATGAAAGTACGGTGGCGTGGAAATACTATACTAGTTTTAAAGATGGCGATGGCAGTCTTCAATTTTCGAAATTCTATTCATCCCCTCCAAAACAGACACCAAAAGTCGGTAGATATGGGTGTTGATACAGCTGTCGGTATGTCATGATCGGTTTATCCTTGTATAGCCAATCCTGATAACATCCCGAAAGCTCTTACCCGTCGCCAAGGTCCTGGAGATCAGACAGACTCAAGAGTAGCGTTGATGTTGACAGGCCACAAATCAGAAGTCTATGTGTGCGCTTTCAATCCAAAGAAACGAAATATTCTCGCTTCTGGGTGAGTTTGCTCTGCGACTCTTTGTCTTTGTACTTATGATAGCAGATCGAAGGATTCTGTTGTTTATCTGTGGGATCTTCCAGCCCCACCCGCAGATAATTTTGCCGAAACTCCAGAAAAACCTCTCGCATTGAAACAAATTTCTGAAGCAGAACATGGGAGTTTAAAGTCATTGGGTTGGAACCCTGATGGAACACTGCTTGCTATTGGCTCCTATGATTCTGTCCTACGAGTCTGCACAGTAGGGGCTCAATATACTTTTCACATCCTCAGCATGATGTAGGCAGCTTCGATGCTCAATTTTTATTGTCCTCATTTGACACTCTTTTGAGAAGGGCCCCATCTTTGCCACACGGTTCTCCAAGGACGGAG
>Ga0307517_10010404_pt1 | contig 13018 bp, 17 predicted proteins | sample 23_EM_MG_FD_194515 | JGI IMG/M metagenome (GOLD analysis project Ga0307517, IMG submission 194515) | Populus trichocarpa ectomycorrhiza microbial communities from riparian zone in the Pacific Northwest, United States - 23_EM | ecosystem: Host-associated > Plants > Roots > Unclassified | place...
ACGCCTTGAAGATTGCATCCCCGGCCCGATCACACGTCTCGAGCCAAGTCATGGTCCCCACAACGCACGATGCGGTGCTACATAATCCTCGCATGCTATATCTAATACTTGCGTGGATCCGCGCCCTCTCCGCACGGGTGTCAGGACAAACCTCTGCGAGACGATATGCAATGCTAACCGAGGCTACGGCACGCTAGTCGTTAGCCATCAATTATACACCACAGCCCAGGGCAGCCGAGGTTGAATGTTTTCGAGGGGACCCCGGCATCTTTCAGGGAGAGCCTGATACAGTAGATGAATCACGCACAAGCCGGGAATTGACTCGGTGACTCAGACATTCAGGTGAACGGGCGGTTACTGGAATTCAACTGCGTAGATTACGTGGGCCCGATAGGGTGAATGTCCTCCATAGCGAATGGTAGTATTTTTGATAATATTATACATTTATGTGCCTGGTCGGTAAGGCAAAGTGATGGGAGGTGGTCGATAGAGGCCTCAACCATCCGGCCCGTGGAATTTATAGCGCACCTGAGAAGTATGGATCACTTTGGCCCGGCGGAGTCTTAATTAACCACCATTTCTCTCATTCATCACGGCAATGTCTCCAGCTGGGGGTTATTCAAGGAGAACTATATACTGGGTATCAGGTACCGTAGCTAGAACTACCAGTAAACGCTTCTGATAATTGTGTTCTTCCCATGATGAAGTGCTAGTCCACTTGCCTCCTCTCGCCGTCTGGCGCGGTGCCAGAGCCAAGATCAACCACATACTGGGTCGTGCAACTTCAAGGACACCCACCGCACGACCTCCCGACTCACTTACAAGCGAACCTTGCAGTCCACTCCCGCACGACCTCGTGGAAATGATCATTGCCTATCTCATCGACGACACCCAAGCGCTCAGAGCCTGCTCGCTGACCTGTCGTTCCTGGTACGCCGCCGCCGCTCCACATCTTCACCGTACCTTTGTGTTTCGGGAGGGGGACAATGGTAGACTGGGACCGCTCTCAAAGCGACACGCGTTGGGTCTATTACCCTTCGCAAAAGAAATCCTAGTGCTACAGCCGCGTACAAAGCCTCGTTGGTTCCTACCACGGTCCTTCAGCAACCAGGACCTGCAATACTTCTCCGCATTCACAAATGTACAGAGCCTCACGATTCAAGGATTAGACATCCACAGTTTCATCCCAGGGATCGAACGTTATTTTGTGCGCTTCTCTCCGACGGTACGATCTATCACGCTGGATACACCCCACTGTACTCCTCGACAATTATCCCATTTCTTCTCGCTGTTTCCAAATCTGGATGACATCGAGGTCAGATCTCTGGCACATCTCAGAAGTTTGATCCCTGACGATGCATTCGTCCCGTCCTACACACCAAAACTACAAGGAAAATTGACACTTTCGTCTTTCACCGCGGTTCATACTTGGGAGGACCTCGCCACCTCGTGTGGCCTACGGTTCCGCTGCATGCATCTCTATGATATTTCAAAGTGCGCGCCCATTCTTTTGTCGGCCTGCGCTGAAACCCTAGAGACTCTACGGATCGAGCCGGATAGAGAAATAGGTAAGGGATCTCGCCCAGTTCGATCACGGATTGGGGCTAACCGTGTGTAGGGTCTTTCCACCCGTCCCTGGCCCATAGTTTCAACCTATCAGGACTGCGAGTCCTTCGATCCCTACAAATCGAGGCAACAGTTTCCCTTCTCCGAACCTTGGATCAGCACGAGCTCCCCACAGAGTCCCTCACCATCCTTCAATCGATCTACTCCACGATCACATCCCCCGTGTTCTCTGAACTCGTCATTGTCATCCAGGGTCATCTCGTATACCACTTCCCCTGGCGTATGTGTGATACACTGCGCGGTATGTACGGCGTGAGGAGGTTCATATTGGTGTTTTTGTTTGTTCTTTCGGAGAAGGCTTCGGAGGTGGTGGTACGGCGGACGTGGGAGGGGATTGTGAATAGGGCGACTATTAAAGGTCTCCTAGGTTTTCTAGAATCCCCACCGTCTATCCGCTTTACCTGGGACGATAGAAACTACCCACGGCGAGTACATAGCACTTGGACAACCCTAGGTCACGTAGAGTGAAAGTCAGCTCAACGTTGGTCGCGCCGCCTTGTCCCATGACTCTTATAAGGTCAACGAGGTGCCACATTGCCCCGCTTTCTTCGGTAGGTTCAACAGACAAGAGGCCCTCTGGTTTGTCTAGGTTCTGACCCATCAGAAGGCGGGTCACCGCAGCCCAAACAAGTTCAAAGATTAAAATCAATACCAGAATGGGCGCTTTGAACCGAAAACGGGAACACAGGTGTCAGTGGGTCGAAATGACGTGAAACTCCCGCTAACGTAGCGTAATTGGGGAGGTCAAGAAACTGGAGAGAGATGTGCATGGGAAACTCTCACACTACGGGAGAGGGTTTCATCAGCAAAACGATACTGAAAGATCACGACTAGCTTACTTTTCGACGGGAACATCAAAAGAGCCCCGGGTATGTGACGCGTGCAAGTCCATCGTCTGATGAATGGGAGGGAGAAATGTATGGAAGGTGGGAAATGCGCTATGGCGTGGTCGGATCCCGACTTTTGAGGCACGCCGGCGACCAGCTTGGCGGTGATTAGCGCCCGGTTTTTGTCTTTTTTGTCCTGACATGCACTGGGGAAGAGGTGGACGACGGCGGCAATTCGTTCCGCACCGGCAATCTTACAGGCGTGGATCATGATGCAGAGCTCCATGAGCGCAGTGTCGACTGACCACAGCCAGTGTTGATACTATAGACGTCGTCCTCGTGAACAGACACTGCAATGCGCACGTTGGATCCGCTGATGTTGGATTTCGCGACCGTGGCTCTCGCGACGGGGATGCCGAGACTGCATGTGTGAGGATCGAAGTCTGGCGATGATCTCCGCTAGCTCTGGATGACTGGTCCGTATTGCAGGGAACGGATAGAAGCACACAAGGACCCTTTCCAGCGAAGAGTTTGATTCTGCTATCAGCAAACATCGAGAGAGGGTACAACGAAGGTTGTTTCTTTACAGCTTCGCTTACCTATCGTTTACGTAATCAACCGTCATGTCCCGCGCACTCTTCCCTCGTTGGAATTCCCCACGGCTCTCACCTCCGTACCTGGTGGATCTACCTGTGGAGCTTTAGCGCGTGAATCCACCGCGCGCAACAGCCCAGGCGCGCCCGAGGGCAAGCCGAGCCGTAAGTACCCTGATCGATCCCCAGTGTGTTTCATCGCCCCGGGCCCCGCAGCCCCCTACCAATGGTAGGATCTATGCTATAAATCCCCGCAAATTCGTCGAACCTTTGCACCTGGGCAACCATGTTCCTCCTCTCACATCTGCTGACCGTCGCTCTTGGCTTCACGTCGGTGTTTTCGAATCCGACCAAAAACTGCCGCTGTACTTCTGAATCTGAATGTTGGCCATCCGATCCCGAGTTCCAGACTCTTGCGTCAACAGTCTCTCAACCACTGATTCATCCGGCCCCGCCAGCCACTCCTTGCTACGATCCCGCTGCAGGAAACTGTTCTGATGTCCTTGCTGGCTGGTTCAACGGTATCTGGCGTTCTGATCAACCCGGGGCTGCTGAACACACCAACTGGGAGACGTGGACCTTTCCCGACGGGACAATCCAAGGCTGTTACCTCAACACCTCACTCGGCATTCCGTGCCGACAAGGGGGCGTGCCGGTAATCGGAGTTGATGCCAGAACACCGGAAGACATTCAGCAAGCTGTCAAATTTGCTGGGAAACACAACTTACGCCTCGTGATCAAGAACACGGGGTGAGCTTGCTTTTTTGTTGTATTTTTCTCGAGTGCTGATTGACGTTTTTACCAGACACGACTATCTCGGGAGGAGCTCCGCCAGGGGTTCGTTTTTGATATGGACTCACCATATGAAGGACATCACCTTCCACGATTCATTCTCTCCCACGGATGCAACAGATTCGGTCGCGTATGACAATGGTTTGTTTCTGATCTATTCCTGAAAATCCCATCTCCCGCTGATGAAGCTGCACATGCGGTCAGTGTTTACCCTAGGAGCCGGTGTCCAATGGTTTGAGGCCTACGAGGCTGCCAGACAGCACAACCGGGTCATTGTTGGAGGTTTCAGTGCAAGAGGAAGCGTCGGCGCTGCTGGTGGCTGGCTTGCAGGTGGCGGTCACAGTGCAATGGCTCCAAACTACGGCCTTGGTACGCAGGAAAAAAATTGCCTTATTTTGTCTGGTCGCACTCACATTGTGCTTCTGCAGGCGTAGATAACGTCTTGGAGATAACGATTGTCACCGCAGACGGTGACCACGTCATTGCCAATCCCTACCGCAACAAGGATTTGTTCTGGGCCCTTCGTGGTGGAGGTGGAGGTACCTGGGGCGTTGTCACTTCAGTGACTTACAAAACCCACCCCTCTACTCCCTTCTCTGCCGCCTTTCTTCTAGTCAACTCCACCAACCCCGGCTCAACCCGGAACCTGCTCACGGAGATCATTCGTATCACTCCCTCGCTCATCGAACAGGGTTATGGAGGTTACAGTGGTGGAGCCGCTGACCAAATCCTGTTCTTCGTCCTGTCACCCAATGTCACGGCGGAACAGACCCAAGCTACATTCCTCCCGCTGTTCGACTTCGCAATCTCCCAACCAGGTTTCTCAGTTGAAAATTACACCATTGTGTTCCAAGATTTCTGGCAGTTCAATGATGCCCTGTATTCCAGGGATGCTCAGGTCGGGGTTCCAAACGAGATTTCCTCTTGGCTGTTACCCAAAGATGTCATCGAGACCGATCGACCCGAAGAACTGGCCGCTGAACTGTCTAAGATATCTGGTTTCGGGTACTAGTGAGTTTTTGTTCCCTACAATGTTGGGAAACGAGAATAGACCCTAAGGATTTCCCCCATAGTTTCGTTACTGGTGGACAGGTATCCCATGTGGACCCGGAGTCCATGGGTCTTAACCCTGCCTGGCGAAAAAGCATGATCTACACGACTCTTGGCACGGGTTGGCAAGATGGTGCCAACCTGACCGAGATCCAGGCTGCTCGTCAGCTCCTCATCCAGGATATGAAGATCCTCGAAGGCATTGCCCCCGAATCCGGCGCATACTTGAATGAGGTAAAGAATCACGCGCCTCATCACCACTCTCTTTAACCTCGCTTTTTTTTCTCTCAGGCTTCGAGATACGAATTCGACTGGAAGAAATCCTTTTTCGGCAGTCACTACGACAGACTCCGAGCCATCAAGCAGAAGTACGATCCGCAATCACTCTTCCTCGTTTACGAAGGTATTGGATCGGACGAGTGGGACGCAGATCTCATCTGCCGGGTATGAAACCCCTTCTTCGAACATCCCCCATTGACGTTAGCTTCGCGAGGAGCATGGAGAGGGAGTGGTTTTTAAACACCACCGTTAATGATTCGTGGTATTGCGTCAGGACCTTCTTGATTTCACTTATTTAGCATTCGCCGTAACTGTATCACCAACCCTCTTAATTGTACCAATCATTCATCCACAAACTTCACTTAGAGGCATGGCCGCTGGGCGTGATTGCTCAATCCCAAGAACACCAGTGTCAATGGGTACAGCTCAATCGACCGTAGTCATCTGCTTAGGACGATTGGACGGTTTGGAGTAGGGTAATAAACACGGTACGCGGAGGAGAGTTGAGTTAGCTACAGAAATCCAGCCCGTCGATACTACGAGAAGTGGAGCGAGAGGAAGGAAGGGTGCCAAGAGGTACGGTACGTTGTGGGATTGTTGGCGTTGAAGTCGTAAGCGTTGGTAGAGAAAGTGTGCGCCGTGGTGAAGGTGAAGGCTACGTCAGAATCGCGTGTGAGAAACGAGGTCAGGGGCCCCTAACCTCTCCTTTTCCTTTCTGATCACCCACGTAACCGTTGCGGATGGTGGACGTGTTCAAACTCCCCGCTCCCCCTTCGACACGGCTCGCTTTTAGCGTCATCGTACGATACGAAGTGAGGCTTCTGGTTAGAATATCCGAGCTGAAGGAGGGCGCTTGTGGGTATCACTGCACGAGGTATTGTGGAATCGGATAGGGGCCTACCACTCAACTCAGGATTTCCTGGTCCTGCTTCACTCCCAAAGGTATGTGACGTGCGTGCTTTTATGTCCATCATCTTTGAATAATCGCTCCGCTATGCTCGTTCGTGCCGGCTGTTGCTGTTTATAACGTGGCCGGAGAACTCTGAGGCAATAACTCCTCCCGTAGTACCATCCCCTTTGTAGCCCGCCCGAGTTTCTCCGTCGTCCACTTCGGATTGCAGAACATGAGTCTCACCGTTCTGCAAATCGAAGCTACGAATGGGTGAGTTTCTTTCCCCGTGAAAATCAGGGTCGGCGTTGCAGGGTCGTCACTTTCGCCCCTGGACCTGAGCCAAAGATCCCGGGCCTATGCGGCAGAAGTGAGATGCTTGCTCAAGGTGCGTAGTTGGGGAAACTTCTTCGTGGGCGCTGTCACGATCTCAGTTACGGAGAAGAATCTATTCGGCCCGTTGTACTTTGAGCCCGTTCTTTCTCTGGCGCAGGGGGGGGGGATTTTCGAACCGATGGCACCAAGTTTTGTGCACGCGTATTTTTATTCTTTCTTGGAATGCATTGGAAGGAGGTCCAAGGTAAATTATTAAAACTCGAAGCAGAAAACAGTATAATTGCCCGATAGGCCACAGCCTCGCGGACGCGTCCGAGTCGCACGATCGTGGGGCGAAAGAAAATGGAAAGACAAGAGCCAAGTTTCGGAGTTCTAGATCCCTTTGATGGGCGGGATTTACGACGTACTCACTGTCAACTCAGGGCAAACGGAAGCACCCACACAAACATGAAAGAAGAGAAAGCGAAAAATCAGCCACTGACCGACCAAACTCTGTAGACTATGGGTCCGCTCTCGGCTGCGTAAGTGGGGGTGGTCGGCTGGAGTAGGAGTGGTTATTCATAGGAAAAATCCCTGAGACGAATGTCGGGGATTGCGCCAAACACGGCGAACTTACCCGGCACGGCAAATGAACTGTAACAGTGCGCTGCATGTCAACACACAGAAGATTCAGTGGTTGAGAAAATGGCACACACTCCATCCTTCTTTCCCGACCCGCCGATCTTTTTGCGAGTGGGGGTGGTTGCCAAGGTGTCGGCAACCCAATCGAGAGGCTCCTTGGAACCCCCCTCTCTCGGGAGATCGGGACAAGAAGATTTCGGTACCGCCGGCGATATCCTTCTCAGCCTATATGAAAAGTCAGCTAGGCGAACTTCGTGAATGTGTTCCCCGACGGGGCATTCAAATCCACACAATACAGACGCGATCATGGTTGGTCAAGAGAGCTCATAGAGACAGACGCCCGTCACCGGCGATCACCTTCAACTTTGAAGTTGGTTCATCCCGCCCTCGATTTCGTTGGAATCGTCGAGGGGCGACGCGTTCCACTTTCCATGGAATATCCCAAAACATTTTCCAAAGTCCGCCCGGACTGCATCCCCCGCCACCAATCCATTCGAGAACGGGAGCCATGCACCCCGGAATGGGACGGGAGCACTCCGTCAGACGACGACCGAGTGGCGAGCGAGTAGGTTCGGGGAGGTATTACGCATTCGTGTGTGTGTCCCTGGGAGGGGCTCGCCTCTGATGGATAGGAGACAGAACGGCGTAGAGGATGCAACGTTGGATGGTGGGTTGTGAAGTGATTGGCCGTTTTGCAAGTTCTGCGAGTTGCCCTATCGCCCCCGCCACCGGAGCAGGCTTTCTGTAGTGGACGTTCAGACTCTTCGTTATTTCCAGCTCGCTGAGTCACTCACCCAAAACTACAGATGCCCTCGACCTCTCCGCCGGAATATTGGTATATGTCCTCATGAACTCAGTTGACCGACCACGATTTCATCTGGACTTTGGTTCGAGATTCCAATTAACAGATTGACCGACCCATCATCAGAGCCTCCTTCTATCAAGTGGTATGATCACCCGTCGAACGGTAGATGTCTGCAGGGTACGCACCGTTTATAGTCAAGGGTCGCTATTTCTATTCTTCCGACCCCCGCTTCCGGGAAGAGGAGTTGTGGTGTTCACAATATCATTTTCAGGAGTACTCCGTTCCGGAAGAGTGGAATGAAAGACAGAACCCACACGGCCGCCACCTATATGGATTTCCGACCTATGTTGGGGTCGCAGGTGGTATGGGACATCGTTATCTTTCTCATCCACGAAGGAGCGGTAAGGATCTGGAGAGTGTTTTGGGGATGGTAAGGTTGGATGTTCAGCTTATAGATGTAGGATTTTATACCCAGACCCCTCGACGTCTCACGGCCGAAGTCAGTCGAAACCCCAGGTTCCGGAACCGGTAATCCAGGGAAGCGTTCGAAAGGTAACTCTGTGCTGGACTAAACTACGCAGGCCCTCTGAGCGTAAAATAAAATAGCCGGCTATTTCTTTGAATAAATTGGGGGGCGGTTGTCAGGATGGCCTGTTCGCAATGGATAAAAGCTCTATTCCTTTCTTGAGTCGATGACCGAAAAGGGCGGAAAAGTTCCTGCGTTTGAGGATTGTTGTCGACGCGCAGCACATTCCACCACGTACACTGTGCTGGACGTTCCTCTGCGGGACACGGCTGTGCACGTTACGCGCCAATCCGGCGGGTGGGATACCCACCACTGGCATTTCAAAGTTGTGTCGTACATGGACTATTGGCGTCCAACCGTTTCGTAACTCTCCCTGATTTCGTGTGCGTTTACGTGCGACAACGTCCCGAGCCGAGTTTCTGTAGTGCGTGTTCGTTGGTGTCACCGGCGTTACGATACGTTGGGTAAGGAATGAGACTGAGCTGGCTTGGGAATTGTTCTTGCGAAACGGCCAGGATGAGACTTGCCTCAAACTTTGGGCTGTAAGAGGGGAGGGAACACCGGGGATGGGGTGGGTGGTTTTGGGGTACTAATACGTCTTGGCACGCTCTCCAGGGACATTATAGGCCATCATATTGGGTTGGACCATACGCGTAGCGCTTGGGCCGCTGTCACGGAGTTTTCCTGCAGATCGTGTCAGCTCGAGGAATTCTCAGAGTGTGAGCGGACTCACGGGTATCAAAATCAAAGACGGAGTGAGGCAGGAGGAAGCCGCAAGCGTTGCTGGATTCCGATTGAATACTGCGCATTATCGCCGTCATATGTGCAAGGTTTCTCGTAAGCTTCCCCGAAAAAAAAAAGATCCCCGTTCTTTCGTCTGTCTGATCATCGAGACAGTCGGTTCTCCAGAGATCCGCTCGCTCGCTCGCATCCCGCACCCCAAACACTTGGTGCCGTTATGTATGTATTAAATTGTTCGTCGGAGGTAGATCTAGATGAACAAAAATTCAACAATCCTCCGCGTGAACATCGTCCGGAAAGTCCCACAGATCGACTGAATCAGTCAGGGGTGAATCAGGGTAGATACCAACCAAAGAAGCCCTCTGACGACCCCCTTGTCAAGGACGAGACCTACCCACCGTGTTGTGCCTGAAGGCCGGAACACAAACGCAATACGCTCCTGCGAACGTTCCGTGCCCCTGTTATGAAGAAGCGAAGAGAATAACCCGGGGTCCCCCGTGGCTTTGTCGCATATATTCGGAGGGACACAGCCAAACCCAATAAGCGGGACCAGTATACAATGGAGTACCTATCTACTCCTGCGCCAGCGCCTCGGGCGGAGTATCTTTATGCCTACACTGGCGCTTTGAGCGGAGCGTCCGATGCTTGGAACCCCACGATGAGCGTAAGCCAGCTTGGAAGTTTTTCGATCAGTTCGGTCCCGTCCACACGCAACGCCACCTCGCGCGAACAAAATACAGGTCAATTTAAAGCGAGGGAAACCCTGAGGATGCGTGTGGCGGGCCTGGTATGTAACAAGGTAGTGATTTCATTTGGCTAGATAGCAGGGTTGGAAATCTTCCCCTCCAGCAACCCGTTTTTACGTGTCAAGTTCTAGCCCAGTGTTCTAACTGGGGAAACTGTTAGGCCCAGCTGATGGAGATGTTATACAGACGCTGTACAGTGATTGACCATGACCAGAGTGATACCGAGATTCGGGTCCGGGAAGGATAAATCCTTCACGCAGACGACCCCGCAGCAAAACCCGAGCCTACTGGGGTCGTCTTTTGGCCTGGGAGCTCAAAGTTGGCAACGTTGGAGCTCGAGGACGGCGATCAAAGCGGGAGCGGTGGGCGCCGGAATGAGTGAAAGCCTCACGACCGGATTTCTCACGGCCGGCGGCTTCTCAGATCTCAACCGTTTCCCTTTCTGTTCCACTCCCACCACCACCTTCATTACCAGCTCTGGGCTGGGAACGCGCACCTAACGGCACCCATCGGGTCGGCTTACCCGCAAAGACGTTACCGAAGAGATTTCCCGATCACGGCTCAGCCGATGATGGATCAACACGTCCAGATCTTGGGTTTAGCCACGGATCCCCCCTCTCCTCATTAGTCGTACGCGTACGTTCTGCAAGAACATTCTTTTACTTCAAACGCCGGGACTGGCTTGAGTTTGTGTCGTTGGGCCGGGAGCTGTTGGATCATGGAGGGGAGATGCTCTCTTCCGGCCGCACACCCGAACAACGAACCTATCTGGGTATTCAGCTCCGCTACTGATGTGCTAGGACAATCCCCATCATTCCGATTCCAACTCCGTATTCGGGGACGCCTGGGGGTCGGGATGGATATAAGTCTCGCCAGAACCACAGGTATGTTCTATTCATCTCCAAGGGTCTTCTGCGTTGCCCCATCGACTCTTCATCCTTTCTCTAGCATCTCCACGATGTCTTCTCACAATAATCTGTCTTCCGCCTTCCATCACTACGTTCCGAGTGATCAGAAGTACCACGTCCAATCCACTCCCTCTAATATCCCCCCACCACCTGCTCGGATGGTGGTGCAACCGCATCCCCCACCCCAGACCTGCGCCTACCACCCCTCGAGCGACGGCAATATCAAACCCCTGCGCAACATCAAACCTACTCCAAGCACCACATCAACGAAAGTCTCCATGCTCTCACTGCCGAAGACATCAAGTCCACGCGGGAGTCCTTCGGGCCACAAGCAATACAAATTTGTCCAGTGTTCACCCTGTTAATCCTTGTCTCCACCCCACCTCGTCTGCCAGGGGCGAGGATTAGACACGACCCTGGTACTTGTACTTGAGGACGACATCCCTGTTTGCGTGTCCGGGCTGTCACACCCTCCACCCGTTTTACTATTGTTATCTTTAATTTTTCATTAGATCTTTTATCCTTCCTCGGCTCTCCTTCGTTTCGTTGAGGGTCTTGTTCGATGGCGGAAGGTGTCGAACAGTCCTCTCAGTCCCCACGTAGAGCTTGCTTGGTTTACGTCCTCTGCCATCGGGCAAATCGCTGAGCGCAATACCTTCTCACCCAACGGCATTACCTTATTCTCATCCGTATTTCGGGTACTCTCACAGCACTTTAGCCATCGTATTAATCACTTGGTCACCAAATATTCTATTTCATGGTGTGAATATTGAGCGCTTGAGCGACTAGTGAACGACCCCGGTGGAACAGAGAATGTATTGTAGAATTGGCAAAACAGTATGATCGGTACTGCAGGACCACCGGAAATTTCCGATTCTTTTTGGAAATGGTCGTCGGGGGAGCCCGTGTTCCACGTTCGCCGGGTCCGAACCGCGTTCCACCAGTACGGCGAGCTCGGACAAACCACAAAGATACTTTGCACAAAGGGTCAACGTATGGTGCTTTTGGCGAGTGACGCGCAGGGGAGCGACTCACGATTCTTTCGGCGCTTGTAGGGGACTTGAATCCTCACAGATGCCAAGCCGTCGTTACTTGCTATTGGAGTAAGTTCGGGCTCTGCCGCGGGTGTTCCGTGGGTAACACCGGTAGGCATGCATCGGGCTAGAACCACCAAAGTGTTTCCCGTCAGTACGAAATGGGGACAGCGGTGTCCACCTATTGGGGGCACCTAAAACCAAACGAAAGAGAAGTGTCATTGGGGAGCTGCGGGAGTCCCACCCGCAAGATTCTTGACGAAAGCCGTTTGATGGTTCCTGGCTAATGACAAATATTCTTGCTTGATTGTGGTGAGGTGCATTTACTGACAGGGAGCTCAGGTGGCGATGGGTAAGTGGAAGTCGGAACCCAGTTGCTGGACACAGGAGCGTCGTTAGGGTAGAGTCGCCGGAGTTAATGTCATCCTTGCGTGCCGGGGGTAGACCAGGGACTGTCGAAGAATCAGAAATCATGTTCGGGCCACGCATGGGGGGAGGGGGGGAGGGGAAACCGTACGGTGGGGCGGGTACGGTGGCGGCTCGGAGTGTTGGGTAGTGGTCAACCATAATTTGGGACTGGCAGGGGCTTGGGGCTGCCGGAGAGCTGACGACAGGGATGCAGCATGACTCTTCCTCGATGCCCAAAATGGATTGTCGTCGGGCGCATGCGTCGGGTCGCCATTAAATACGAGGGCTGTTACGAAAACGAAACCTTGGACCAAGGTTCCTGGAACGAATTGAGGACCGTGTTTGTGAATTTCCTCGTCGAAAGTGGTTGAGATCCGGTTGCTTGGGTAGAGGGTTGGGTGCCGACGCTGTCCGTCATGCTCTGGACGTCTTTTGTTCTGGAACGACAGGACGGGTGAGCGAGTTCCGGTGCAGGAGAGCCATGGGTAGATTAGCAAATATGCTGGATTGTCGGCGACGAGGACGGACTAATAGCGTGCAGAGTGCCGCGTAGGAATTGGCCATGACGGTGGTTTTGCAAGGGAGACATAGGCGCTGTCCCACTGCTTCTGGCGCATGCACGACCCGATCCTTCCTTTACTCTCTCTCCGTCATGCAAGCAAAAAAATCAAGCATGGCGCAAGCCATCTTCTTCGCATCTGGCCTCCTAGTACCCCGCCTTCCCGACCTTCTGCCCAGCCACGACCCCCCAGTCGCCACGCCCGACGCTCCACAAATATGACTCCGGTTGTGGCGGGTGTGCATGTCGTTCTATTGGAACCACCGTGAAACCGGACG
>Ga0307517_10010405_pt1 | contig 13018 bp, 11 predicted proteins | sample 23_EM_MG_FD_194515 | JGI IMG/M metagenome (GOLD analysis project Ga0307517, IMG submission 194515) | Populus trichocarpa ectomycorrhiza microbial communities from riparian zone in the Pacific Northwest, United States - 23_EM | ecosystem: Host-associated > Plants > Roots > Unclassified | place...
ATATTAAATTCGGATTTATTATTGTTATTATTATTTTCTTCTTAGTTTAGGGTTTATTTATATTATTTGGGTTTAATTGTAAGTGGGCATCATATAAGTCCACATAAGGGGTCCATTAGGGTTTATTATAGTTTGGAATCACTATAAATAAGGGTATAACCAGACATGTAAGGTTAGACAATTCAGATTAATAAAACTTCTTATTTGCCGCACTTTGTGTGTGCGCACGCGCGTGTGTGTGTGTTGGTGAGATAATCTTCCTTCCATGATTCTCTAAAGAACTGAAAACGATTTATCAAAGAACAAGTGTCTTCGTGGTGTCATCCTTATACTTCTCGTTCGCGAATCAATATTCGTTGGGTGGGGGTCTCCGTTTCCAATAGTGCTGGTGTCTAGGTACAAGTTATCTTTGTGTCACACTCCTATCAAACCTTATTTACTTGGCTTTCCGGGAATTGGTTTGTTTGCGTGTGGGTTGCGTGACCATGTGATCACGAGGTTCGCATAATGAGATTTGTAATTTTTAGTCTAAATCAATGTTTTTCCTGTCGTGTTACTCTATTCTTGTTGTGTTTTCGTCATATATTTTGAGTCTAAATCTTTTCACGGACTTCTCATAAGGCTTTGTTGGCTTCTTTCTTATTCAAACATCTTAGCAAAGTCTCATCAAACAAACTTTGGTACATGATCTCTCCATTTAGATGTTACCACCCTTCTTAATATCTTATTGTTTATCTTTGATACCCCCAGTGGATATTCTTAGCACTGGATATATTATTTAATGTCATGATATTAGCGCTTCCCATCTGTTTCTCCCTTAAATGATCAATAATGAGCTAGAGAATCTCTAATCTCTACACAAATCAACTGTACCCTAATTCCATAATTAATTTTAGCGATAAAAGCCAATGTTGCTAAAGCATCCATAAACTGATTTTTATCTCGACCTAGTTATGTGAATTCTATTTCCTCAAAGTCTTGAGAATGTTTAGAGAGGTATCCTTGATATAAACTTAACTTTTTTTTCTTATTTTTTCCATTTACCCTTCACCTAACATATTATCAACATCGAATCTCTGTATATAGCTTTTTAACTCATATTTTTTAAGCGACCTTTAACCCATGAATACAAGCTTTATATTTAACTATGTTTTTATTGTAATCAAACTATAACTTAATGGTAGTAAAAGATAAATTAGAAGATGAATGGTGGACAATATGCACTTTGATGGTGAAATAAATGTGTCCAAAAACCAAAACTTAGTGGCTCATAGTTGTCAATGGCATTATTTGCAAGATGTTTAATGACCACACTACCATTCATTATTTTTCTAGTCACGCTGATGGTGTCATATTATGCTAGTAGAACTTACCATCTTGTCATTCTACTTGATAAATAGGGTTTCTCAACACTGTGTTTGAGGGGATTCATTTTCAAGATTAGCTAAGTTGGGTAACAAAGCATGTACTTTTAAAGTCGCTTGGCACTCTATACAATACTGCAATGTAGATTTTCCAACAGACTATAGCGAGAATTATTATCAGTGAACTTTTCATGGAGATAATAGATAGCTTACTTTTTTATTCCAGAATCATCATGTTGACCCAGTATGTAGCCTATGGTTGCTTCAATCACTTTCATGTACAAGATGAGGGGTCTTCTAGGCATAGATTGTACCAAAAAAAGTGGTTTTTGTAGGTAGTGCTTAATTTTATTGAAGGCTTCTTAACAATCTTCATCTCGGTGTTCTTCTTTCAAAGTAATTGAAAGATAGATTTCACATGTGGCTGTTAACTAAGAAATGAAACGGGCCAGTAATTTAAATGTCATAGAAATCTTCACACTTTTTTTTCATTCATGGGGTGTGGACATTGCTTGTATTGCTTTGATTTTATTAGGATCCGCTTTAATGTCTTTATTGCTCATAAAAATCCTGATAATTTTTTAGATTTCACCCTTAATGCACTTTGACACTTTGACGGATTCAACTTTAACTAATACTTCTTTAGAAGTACTTGAAAGATTGGTTCACATGTGGTTGTTAACTAAAAAATAAATTAGAGCATGTAATATAAATGCCCAAAAAAGTTTTGCACTTCTTTTCATTCTTGGGTGTGGACATTGACTGTATTGCTTTGACTTTATCAGGATCCGCTTCAATGCCTCTATTGCTCACAAAAAAATCATAATAATTTTCTAGATTTCACCCTAAATGTGCACTTTAATGGATTTAACTACTATTGATACTTCCTCCATCTTTCAAAGAGCTTTGTCAAAGTTTGGATATGGTCTTCCTCCTTCTTGGACTTGGAAACCATATCGTCCATAAATATCTTGATCTTTTTGTGTATCATGTCATGGAAAAAAGTTATTATTGCTCATTGATAGATTGCCATCAATTTTTCAACCTAAATGGCATGACCATATGATGTAAACTCTACATATAAAGATCTAGAAACTCAAAAACAAGATTGACACAATCCTAAAAAGCTAAAAATCAAGTTTGATAAGTGTGACACAATGATTACTTGAATCAAGACACCGACACTATTGGAATGAACCTCGACTCAATGATTAACAAATCATGAATGAGAACTATAAGGAAGAACACCATAAAATTAGTTATATTTTGATGAGTGATACGATCCAAGCAAGGTCAAATTTGGATTTTGATATAAAATGTGCAACTATCCAGTTTTACGGCAATAGTTATATTATTTAGGTTTAATTGTAAGGGGGCATCATATAAGCCCACATAAGTGGTCCATTAGGGTTTGTTTCAGTCTAAAGTCAGTATAAATAAAGGCATAACCAGACATGTAAGTTAGACAATTCAGATTAATAAAACTTCTTGTTTGCCGCACTTTGTGTGTGTATGTTGGTGAGATAATCTCCCTTCCATGGTTCTCTAAAGAACTGAAAACGACGTATCGAAGAACAACTGGCTTCGTGGTGTCATCCTAATACTTCTCGTTCATGAATCAATATTCGTTGGGTGGAGGTTTTCGTGTTCAATAGTGCTGGTGCCTAGGTACAAGTTATCTTTGTGTCGCACTCATATCAAATCTGATTTACTTGGCTTTCCGGGAACTAGTGTCTTTGCGTGTGGGTTGCGTGACCATGTGATCACGAGGTTCGCATCATTTGGTATCAGAGCTTGGCTCCATTAATCAGGTTATATCCTTCTAAAATTTTTGTTTCTTGTTGTTTCTGCAAAAAAATTCTGTAGTGTTCAATTTCTTCTTCTCCTTGATTTTGCAGCATATCAAAAAAAATAAAACAAATTTAGTTATTTCATTTGGTTACTGTCCAAAATATAAAAATAGCATAAAAAAAAGTAAAAAATGTTCAAAAAGACGTTTATTGGTTTCTGCCGCAGAAAACTAAACAAAGGAAAATTCGACCAACTCAACTTAGAATTAGCTGCAATTTGATACTCTAATTACTGGGATCTTAATTGCACTACATATTAATTTAGAGTCAATTGGATATTGTTTTCTTTGGTTTTCAATTTCGGGTCTAATCAGGTTTGATTCATAACGTTTTTGCGTCAGTATATCAAAACTTATTGTAAATTGCCCAAACTTTATATTCTGTCTATTTGGGGTGATATAGCACTACATCTGAATGTTTAGCTCAATTGGACATCATTTACTATAGGTTCCAGATTTGGATTTAACTCGTCGTAAACAAGTCTGTTTTGCGTCAACTTTTGATATTCGCTTTCTGTCTCTTGTTTTTGTTTCTTGCAGTATATTTTCAACATATCCAACATATTTGGGTGTTGTTCCATCGTTTTTGCATATTTCATTTCTGTTTTTATTCGAGTCTTGAGTTTCATTTGTATTTCGGATAGATTCGCTTTCTACTCGCGAGATTATCATCACAGTTGATACGGTTCAGCCTTGTCATATGAACCAAGCAAGGTCAAATTCGGATTTTGACGTAAAATTTTCTACCGTTCAGTTTTACGCTATTGAGCATAACTTCAAATCCAACCGTTGGATCGAGCTGAAACTTTACCAGAAGATTCCAGAGGTGTTTGTCTATGTTGGGATATATTTTTAGGGGAATCCATGTTCCAAAAGGACTTGCAATATAGGTCCGAACAGGCTATACGAATTCTGTTATTTACTTCATTTTGACCTGTGGACTTTGCATTTGGCAAGGATCCTTTTCCTACAAGGATGTGGGAGCCTGTTTTAGGAATTTCCTAGTTCCATATGGATCTTTAATGAGCTGCAATATAATCTCCAAGTGTAAAACTGATGCAAACCTCGTGATCACATGATCACGCAACCCACAATCAAGATTGAGATCTGATCCCGGAAAGCCGAAATATGTCTGATAGGAGTGTGACACAATGAAAACCTGTCCCAAGGCACCAACACTATTGGAATGAATAGAATGATGCCACGAAGCCAGTTAATCTTCGATAAGTCAGATTCAGTTCGTTCAAGAACTGAAGAATGCAAGAATCACTCTCACGTTAAAACTAAAAAATTCAGAAGTAATAATCATCAAAGACTGCTGAAATTTAGGTTACATGTGTTTCAATAGTTCTTAAAAGTAAACCTAATGGATCTACCCTTGTGGGCTGAACTGACCCACATACAAAACTGACCCAAAACCCTAAACTGAAAAGCAACTTAATCCAAACAAGCCTTGGATCTTACCTGAAAACAAAGTATTAATTAAGCCCAAACACGAAAGAAAATAATAAAAATGACTAACATGTCATTAAATACCACCAGCCCTTCTTTCCTTGTGTAGCTAGGATGGATAAGGAATCCTTATAAAAAAATGATTCTGAAACATTAATGAATCCTTGCCACACTTGGAGATTATATTACAGCTCATTAAAGATCCTTGTGGAACTAGGAAATTCCCAAAACAAGCTCCCACATCCTTGTAGGAAAAGGATCCTTGCCAAATACGAAGTCCACAAGTCAAAAGAAAGTAAATAGCAGAACTCGTATAGCTTGTTCTGACCTATATCGCAAGTCCGTTCCGAACGTGGATTCACTTGAAAATGTACCCCAACATAGACAAATACCGCTGGAATCTTATAGTAAAATTTCAGCTCGATCCAATGGTTGGATTTGAAGTTATGCTTAATAGCGTAAAACTGAACGTTAGAAACTCTTATGCCAAAATCTGAATCTGACCTTGCTTGGGTTGTATCACAAGGCTGAACCACATCAACATGGTTTATATGACAACGAAGGTGGAGAGGCAAATAAAAAGAAAGGGCAGTATACGTTTTCAGACCAATTCGACTTCATCTTCCTCAATATGGAGGCCTAATCTAAAGAGAGAGGGGGTTGTCCAACTAAAACTTTATGCAAAGGCCGATCCATCTAAGGCCAAAACGGATGCTCATACGGATGGGAAAGGTAAATCTGAATCTCAACTAACTCGTGATAGAGATATCAAATGTTTTAAGAGTTTAGGGAAGGGGCACATTCCATCTCAGTGTCCAAACCGAAGAGTTATGCTTCCAAGAGACAATGGAGAGGTTGAATTTGAAAGTGAAGAGATGCTGATGTGAACTTTATGATCACGCAACCCACACGCAAAAACATCAATTCCCAGAAGCCAAGTAAATCAGGCTTGATAGGAGTGTGACACAAAGATAATTTGTACTTAGGCACCAGCACTATTGGAAATGAAAACCCGCACCCAACGAATATTGATTCACGAATTAGATGTATAAGGATGATGCCACGAAGTTTGTTGTTTTTCGATAAGTTATTTTTCAGTTCTTTAGAGAACCAAGGAAGGGAGATTATCCCACCAACACACAACAAGTGCGGCAAAAGAAGTTTATTGATCTGGTTATGCCCTTATTTATACTGACTCCAAACTAGAATAAACTCTAATGGACCCCTTATATGGACTTATATGAGGCCCACGTATAATTAATCCCAAATATAACCCAAAACATAAAGAAATTTAAATAACATGAAGTCTGGTATTATTTTGCCACATATAACTTGAGAAAAAAAGACCTAATTAATTTGATTTGGTTTCCTTATTGTCGCCCCTTTGATTTACTTGATTAGCTTGGATTTCCTTGTATAACTTGGACAAATAACAAAACAAATTTTCTCTTTTGTTGCTGATTTAATTACTTTCCTTCCTAGGTTAGGAAAAGCACTAAATAATCCTCTCCTCTTTAGGAACAAGAGATGGCCGACTTCCTTACTTAAGTAGAAGAATAAATTGTTGACTTTCTATCCTTATTGCATTAGGAAAAACAAGCCTAACAAAGTTGTTATGGGGCCAGACCATTAGTCTTTTGTTCCACACGAATTGGACTCTTCTTGGACCTGAATTAGATGAATTAAAGGTTGTCCTTCATGATTATTAGATCCCAAGCTCCTCTAGGTCCATTTTGCTCCATATATTTTGTACAAGCCCATTCAATGCTTCTTTAAGCTTCTTTTCCCTAGCTCTTGTAATTGGCCCAATTGGCATCTCGAATGGGTCGTTAGCATGATTACGCTTGGTGTTGAGCTGATCCTCATTAGATGCCATCTTGGGTGGATTGTAGTGAGGGGGAGGCCTTCGTTATAAGGCGTGCGCTGAACATGCAAATCAAAGAAGATGATGTAGATCAGCAACGGGAAAACATATTTCAGACTCGATGTCACATCCAAAACTAGGTATGTAGCAGGATAATCGATGGAGGTAGTTGTGCTAATGTAGCTAGTGATACTCTTTGATGTGGACCACCACAGAAACACCAGCAAGGACCCATTACATGTTCCAAATGGTCCAATGACTTGGTCTAAGACAAAGACATTGAAAGAGGCATTGAATGCATTGGTTTTGAAGGTTTCAACCAAGTCAGGATTGAAAGGTCCATTAGAGTATCAAGAGGAGACCCTAGTACATCTTATCCATGTGCAAGCGGGGTCCAATACAACCTTATTTGGGCCATGAGGTGAGGACAGCAAAGGAATCAAAAGAATCTTACTACAACTTGGAAACAACATGGGTGGCTACCTTTTTCTTTTGTTTCTAGGATTAAGGGGCTGCATGGAAGGCTATAAATAAGCCTTGAATCAGTTTTCTAATATTTTACTTCCTTCTCTTCTTCTCATGGCAGAACATGAATTTAAAATTAGGGACTTTATTTTATTTTGTTAGCTACAGCCCAAGGCTTGTTTGGGCTTAATTAATACTTTGTTTTCAATTAGGATCCAAGGCTTGTTTGGATTAAGTTATGGGCTTTTCAGTTTAGGTTTTGGGTCAGTTTTGAGTGGACCTCATATAAGTCCATATAAGGGGTTCATTAGGGTTAATTTTTCAAGAACTATTTAAACTCATGTAAGCCAAAATTTCAGAGCCTTTGATGATTATTACTTCTGAATTTTTCAGTTTTAACATCCGAGAGTAATTCTTGCATTCTTCAGTTCTTGAACGACCTGAATCTGACTTATCGAAGATTAATTGGCTTTGTGGCGTCATTCTACCCATTCCAATAGTGTTGGTGCATTGAGACAGGTTTCCTTTGTGTCACACTCCTATCAGACCTATTTCAGATTTTCGAGATTAGATTTCAATCTTGATTGTGGGTTGCATGACCACGTGATCACGAGGTTCGCATCACTCTTATAAAGAAATTGAATTTGAGTTGTATGAAGCATCCTAGGCCTTATAGATTGCAATGGTTGAATGAATGTGGTGAAGTGAAGGTTACTAAGCAAGTATTGATTGTGTTTACTATTAGGAAGTATTCTGATGAGATTATGTGTGATGTAGTCCCAATGTATGCTAGTCACTTATTTTTGGGGCATCCATGGCAGTTTGATCGGAAGGCAATTCATGATGGGTTTAGAAATAAGTTCACTATTGTAAAGGATAGTAAAACCATCACTCTTGTACCTCTTTCTCCAAAACAAGTGTATGCTGATTAAATGAAATTAAAAAGGGAATGTGAGGATGGGAAGGGTGAAAATTCACGTGAGGACAATGGCAAGAGAAGACCATCAGATTTTGCTAAACCTAAATCATTAATTAAACCGGTTGAGAGTAGAGGTAAAACTCAAGGAGTTAAGAAAGTAAGCTTGTGTGATGATAATAGTGTGGAAAAAATAAAGAAACAACCTAATTTTTATGCGTGAATTGCTTGTACGTGGAGCACATGGCGGCGGGTTGATAGGGCATTTTGGAAAGTTCTAGGACTCAGCCACATGGCTTGTATATCCTTTTGCCTGTACCTAGAGAACCATGGTTAGACATTTCAATGGACTTCATCTTAGGTTTATCTAGGTGAAGACGGGGTAGGGATTCAATTTTTGTAGTTGTTGATAAGTTTTCAAAGATGACACACTTTATTCCATGTCATAAAACCGATGATGCAAATTGATTTGTTCTTTAGGAGATAGTACGGCTTCATGGGGTCCCTAAGCATTGTGTCTAATAGAGATGTTAAGTTCCTTAGATATTTTTGGAAGGTGTTATGGGGCAAATTGGGAATGAAACTGTTGTTTTCAACTACTTGTCAACCCCAAACAGATGGACAAACTGAAGTACTTAATAGGACCTTAACACAACTTCTGCGTGCTGTCATTCAAAAAAACTTAAAGAATTGGGAAGATTGTTTGCCATTTATAGAGTTTGCGTAGTGTGCTAAATTTTTACCATTTCAAATTGTGTATGGATTTAACCTTTTAACTCCCATGGATTTGATTCCTTTGCCTGTTGATGAAAGGGTTAGTTTGGATGGTAATCATAAAGCATTGGTGGTGAAGACACTCCATGAAAGTGTGCGGCAACACATTGAGAAAAAGGAACAGTGTGCATGCGACCAAAGCCAATAAGAGGCGCAAACATGTAGTCTTTCAGCCTGGCGATTGAGTTTGGGTGCATATGCGTAAGGATAGATTTCCGACCCACAGGAAATCAAAGCTACAACCACGAGGAGATAGGCCATTTTAGATCCTTGAGAGGATTAATGACAATGCTTATAAAGTTGATTTGCGAGGTGAGTATAGTGTTAGTGTTACCTTTAATGTTTCTAATCTTACTCCTTTTGATGTAGGTGATGATTCAAGGTCGAATCCTTTGGAAGAGAGAGGGGATGTTGAGGATCAGCCAAACACCAAGCGTAATCATACCAACGATCATTTGGAGGTGCCAATTAAAGAAGCATTGAATGGGCTTGTATAGAATATACAGAGCAAGATGGACCTACAGAATATATAGCCCAATTCGTGTGGAAGAAAGGGCTGATGATCCGGCCCCATAACAACCAAGGAAGGGAGATTATCCCACCAACACACAACAAGTGCGGCAAACAAGAAGTTTTATTAATCTGAATTACGTAACCCTTGCATGTCTGGTTATACCTTTATTTATACTGACTCTAGACTGAAACAAACCCTAATGAACCTCTTATGTGGACTTATATAAGACCCACTTACAATTAAACCCAAATAATATAAATAAAACCCTAAACTAAGAAGAAAATAATAAATTCGAATTTAATATCCTAATTATGATAGGATAAGATTTGCTGCACTATAGAAGTCCCATTTAAGTTAGGAGAAATCTGATTTGGAAAATTTGTGTTGCCGCCCCCTTTAGGTCCTTTATTAGCTTGGATTTCCTTGTTTAACTTTGACAAATAAGAAAACCAATTTCTCCCTTTGTTGTTGATTTAATTACTTTCTTTCCTAAACTAGGAAAAGCATTATATAATCCTTCCCTCTTTAGGAATCGGATCTGCCAAAACTTCCTTGATTGCTCACTTTTTATCCTGATATCATGAGGAAAAATAAGCCTAACGAGGCTGGTATGGAGTCGAACCTGAATTAGATGAATTAAAGGTTGTCCTTAATGCTCCTTAGATGTCCCAAGCTCCTCTAGGTGACATCTTGCTCCATATATTCTGTACAAGCTCATTCAATGTTTCTTTAAGCTTTTTTCCCCTAGTTCTTGTAATTGGCTCAATTGGCACCACTAATAGGTCGTTGTCATAATTACACTTGGTGTTTGGCTGATCCTCATCACTAATAAGGGTGGTACTACAAACATTAACACAGCTTCCACTATCTATAATTAAACTACACTCCTTGCTTTATACATAGCAACGCGCATGGAAGATATTCTTGCTTTGTTGATTATTTTCATCTTCCTTGACTTGAACCTGAAGTGTTCACCTTATAGTCAAGGACTCCTCAACAGGTAATGCTAACCCATCCACATCACTATCGTCCACTTGTGACATGCCTTCACAATCAGATCTGTCACTTTCAGATTCAATATCACCATTATTTCTAATCATCATGATTCTCTTGTTTGGACACTCTAAAGCATAACGTCCATGTCCCTGACACCTGAAACATTTAACATCAGGAGTACGTTTAGGTTGAGTTTCATATTTACTTTTGGCACCAGTAAGGACATCAACTTTAGCCTTTGGTGGTTTGGCTTTGGAAGGAACAAAGGACCTCGGCTGGACAATACCCTCTCTCCTTAGATTCGGCTTCCAAGACGATGAAGAACTTGAATTAAACGCTGGCCGACCATGTCCCTTCCTAAGTTGTCTCTCCACCTTCGTAGCCATGCGAACCATATCCTCTAGCTCCAAATAGTGCTAGAGCTCAACCACATTGGCAATGTCCCGATTCAACCCATTAAGAAATCTAGCCATGGTGGCTTCTCTATCCTCAACAACATTGGCCCGAATCATTGCTATCTCCATCTCTTTGTGATATTTATCTACTGTCTTATAACCTTGATTGACACCTTGGAGCTTCAGCTATAAGTCTCGGTAATAGTGGTTTGGCACAAATCGTCTCCTCATTAAGACTTTCATCTCCCCCCAAATCTGAACGGGTCACTCTCCATTGCTACTCCTACTAATTACAATCTGATCCTACCAAATCAATGCATACTCTCTAAACTCAATTATCACCAATTTCACCTTCTTTTGTTCAGAATAGCTTTGGCAATAAAAAATCCAATCTACCTTTTTCTCCCTCTCCAAATAAGCCTCGGGATTGTTTTTACATTGAAAATTAGAAAGTTTCAGTTTAATGGTGTCTAAGTCCTTATCCACATCTTCACAATTCCCCATGCCATGGAAATTCACATTCCTCCTAGCCCTGTTCGGTTCAAACCTGATTCCTTGGCCAACAGATGCAAAATCATAGTCATCTTCACCTATATTTGCGGTTTTGTCAACAAACTCTTCAAAATCAGATATGACATTCCATACGAATCGTATTTCCTTGGCGATCAGCCCCACTATTCTGTTGCTTTATCGAATTCACCTCATCTTTCAGATCCTTGTACGTCCTAGACAACAGCTCGAGTTGCTGCCCTATGGCTCGAAATTAGAAAGTGACGTCAGTGTTTTGTGTTGTTGATTCGTTTTTTTCAGACATTCTTTGAATTTGCAAACTTTGGTTAGTAGCACAAAATATATCCTCACACCTCTAGTGTATCACACAAAAAAAAAATCAAGGGCTTCTCACTCTAATAAGTTCACTACGCCTTTTACCTCACAACTTACTTTTGATTCTTTAAAAACTGAAATCAACAAATCAAAGTCAGTAGCCTTCACAGCGCACTCCAATTATAATTTTCAAACTCCAGAATCAATAAATATACTAAAAACAAAGCAAAACAAAACTACGATTATGATTTTGCGAGTAGCAATGTAAATTCGTACAAATTATGGACGAAATGAAGACACGAAATAAAACAGAAGCAAATATTAGCGAAAACAATTACTTAACTCCTAGATAACCCAATTATAATAGAAACAAAAAGATTTAGACGAAAACAAACAGTAAGGATCATGTTTTGAAACTTGACACAAATCTAACCTGTTACACAATTTTTACGTAACAGAATTGAAACTCAGACCAAATGATCTGGAAATGACCTCAAATTCAATATTTAGTGTTCTAGTAATACTAAACAAACAACAAAGCTCAATTTATAGGTCATTCTCTTATGTTTAGGTACTCAAACCCCTTGTATGATCAGTTTATGGTAGAACTGAACTTCCAATTAAAATCTCCAGAAGCTGAAATCAACACAAACCTAAATTTAATATATTGATACGATTATGTTTAAGTACTCAAACCCCTTGTATGATCAGTTTGCGGTAGAACTGAACTTCCAATTAAAATCTCCAGAAGCTGATAACAAAATAAACCCAAATTTAATATATGGATACGATGCAGGCAAGGTCAAATTTAGATTTTGATGTAAAATGTGAAACTATCCAGTTTTACGGCAACAGTCATAATTCTCAATCCGACCCCAAGTAAAATTTCAGCGCGATCCAACGGTCGGATTGAGAATTATGACTGTTGCCGTAAAACTAGATAGATGCACATTTTACATCAAAATCCCAATTTGACCTTGCCTGCATCGTATCTGATACGATCCAGGAAAGGTCAAATTCGGACTTTGACGTAAAAAGTGCATCTATCCAGTTTTACGGCAACAGTCATAATTCTCAATCCGACCGTTGGATCGCGCTGAAATTTTACATGGCCTCTTCTGACATGTTTTCCTATGTTGGGCTAACATTTCAGGTCAATCGGAGTTCGAGAAGGCATCGAAACATGGGTCAACAGAGGCTGTATGAATTTTGTTATTTACTTCCTTTTGACTTGTAGACTTCCTATTTGGCTAGGATTCTTTTCCTAAAAGGATGTGACAGCTTATTTTGGGAATTTCTTATTTCTACAAAGATCTTCAATGGGCTGCAACATAGTTTTCAAGTGTGGCAAGGATTCATAAATGTTTTAGAATCCTTTTCTTTCAAGGATTCCTTATTCATCCTAGCTCCAAAACAAAAAAAAGAAGATTTCAGAATTAATTCTACCTTCAGATTTGATTCTCCTAGTTTATATGGGACTTCTAAATGGCAACAAATCTGATCCTATTATATTTAGGATATTAAATTCGAATTTATTATTGTTATTATTATTTTCTTCTTAGTTTAGGGTTTATTTATATTATTTGGGTTTAATTATAAGTGGG
>Ga0307517_10010406_pt1 | contig 13016 bp, 5 predicted proteins | sample 23_EM_MG_FD_194515 | JGI IMG/M metagenome (GOLD analysis project Ga0307517, IMG submission 194515) | Populus trichocarpa ectomycorrhiza microbial communities from riparian zone in the Pacific Northwest, United States - 23_EM | ecosystem: Host-associated > Plants > Roots > Unclassified | place...
GACTTTTTTTGCATGCAACGGTAAAAGATGATCATTTTGTCCATTAATGTCTTATTTCAATGAACAAAATGGTCTTTATTGCAACATTTTCTAGCATGCATGCCAATAACACCTTCTCATGTTCTAATTTTACAATAAGATATAATTGTTTATCGTGATAGAACAATAAAATAAAATAAGAGTTTACAATAAGATATAATTGTTTATCGTGATATAATTTTACAATAAGATATAATTGTTTATCGTGATAGAACAATAAAATAAGATATAATTAATTGTTTCATGACGTAGAGTGGTGACTACTAGACTCACCTAAGAGTCTCTTCTTACCATATTTGTTCATTAATTATTCGATTTCCATATGCACGACCTACCTTTCCTTTGAACAACGTCCCGTTAGTTGCCGACAGGAGCAGAGAAGATGTGAAGGCAGGAAAAGTCCTCTATACTAGATATTTTCCGAATCCATCTTGAAAAGATAAATAAATAAATAAATAAAGAGAGAATCACGGAGGGGTAGGAATTCCAGTTTGTCATTTTTCAGTAATGGTGCCACCACCTAAAAGTAATCCTCTACAGTACTGCGACCGACAACCTGTTTAACATTGCGGATTAATTGTATTTTTAAAATTTTAATTTTTTTTAGTTTGAAATGATTTTTTTATATTTTTTACGTATTGATATAAATTAAATTTTAAAAAATAAAAATATATTATTTTAATATAATTTCAACATCTACATATTAATAAACTTTCCTGGCGGCAAGAAAATGACAACCGTTCTGGCGTCCTACCTCCATTTATACAACTAGGATCCCCAACCCCGTCGTTCCGATTATTTTTTCATTCCTTGACAGGAGGCTATAGCTTCCAACACATTTTGGTTGTGTAGGAAATTTTCTTATATATATATATATATCTTAATTATACGTAACATATCTCTTTCAAAGGGCCATCCAATAGATAAAAAGATTTAAGGATTCGTAATTATTTGTTTTTTAAATCGTAAAAAGCCAATAATTCGATTGCCAAAATGTTTAAAAACTAAATATAGTAATTCTAAAAAACAACGTAAAAAACCAACAATTTATTGTCAAAAATTTTAATGTCATCACAGTGGCTTTTGGTGGCTTTAAAATAAATAAATAAATAAATAAAATAAGCAAAAATAAAAACCCCAAACGATGCTTAGTGAGTTTCTTAACTGGACGCCACAACACAAATCTTCGAACAGAACAGATTCTGTGAAAAACTTCGAGATGGCCGACGCAACCATTCTTTTCACCTAAATTTGACATCCACAGGGGACAGGCATAAAGGCAATGCTTCTGTTTCGGGTATTACCCACGTATGCCAAAATTATTGCCTTCTTTCCAAATTATTCCTCACCTGCTCCAAATTTCGAAATGGAGATTTGGTCATCCTTTCTGACTAACCACAGTTATTACTAAACTCGTTTTAGCTCGGTCGACGAGTTAACTTGCTATCCTATGATGAACCAACCATCCACATCATCTTATTAATTCAAAACCCGACTCAGATGGAATTTTATACTGAACTAGTTGAAAGTTGATTTGAACAACTCGGCAAATCAATCCATAAGCTGAACAAAACTTGAATATGACCTGATTTGATTTAAAAAAAAAATCCAAAACAACGTAATTTTAATTTTTAAGAAGAAAATCTTGAAACAACAATAACAATATTTTAGATTTACCCGCAACCATGCCTTTTTTCCCCTTCATTTGGCCATTCACTTCTCTGAAAGAGGATTGGGATTACTGGTAAAAAATGTGGGCCAAAATTACTACATATATACACCGCTATAAATCATCTGCACAGCTCAGAGCTATAATTCACAGATCAAGCTAACCAGACCAACTAGTCATGTACACGAATAACATACATAAAGGATCCCGAGAACCAACCAAAAGCCAACCCATGCAGATGCTGTCTGAATTATTAGCTGCATGTCCCAACTGCTTCTGGAATAAGACAACGATCTGCTGTAGTTGACCTATGAAGAAATTATCGAATTAAATAGTAACCTATGGATGCCCTACCACCAACAAAGATTGGATAAAATAGTCGGTGAGAAAAGGACCAAAAGACGGGGCAGTCCAGAATAATCCAATGCCTCGCAGATTTGGCCAAACAACATTGAGAGAAAGCTCTGTATGGTTTGGTCCCAGCTAGTTTTAAAACTTAACGGGAGATGAATTGCAGGCACAAATACAAGCAAGAACAACCAATGATCAAGTAAATTGATAAAAAAATAAATGCAAAAGTTGATCAGATTCAAAAATCTTCACACAGTCCTGCTTAATTAAGGTGCAAATATCATCTCCACCTAACTCCTCGCCACTCTTCTAGTCCACAAATCAGTAGTCTTCAGCATGCATACAACCACTCTCTCCCATTATTTTCTTGACAAACCACAATCATGGAGGGATAAACTTATGCCAACAGAAGCATTTCAGAGTGCAAACATCTACTAGTTTCTATGCTTCTCTTCACAAAAAGCATTCATATAACTGCATGTTCTATCCTTCAGAACAAAGCAATGGTATATAGAATATAGTTGGATAATGAGTGCTCAGCTTTATTAAAGGAGAGCAGAAGGTAATAAGAAACACCCCCACTAAGTCCTGTATTGCTTCTCCATCACCTACTGGATGGAAGAACCACAAAAAGGCCAGTTAGGTGTTGCAGAATAAAAAATAAGACAAAAGCTACCACTACATTTTTCACCAATAAACCTATAAAAGAGGGTGGAGTCAACAACTCCACAAAAGTAAGGTGTCTTTGCGGCAGAAAATGTCTCTCTCACACCTTCTGGGAGCATCCCTTAAAAGATATCCAAAAATGTTTCTCTCACGCCTTCTGGGAGCATCCCTAAAAAGACATCCAATACAGCTAATCAAAGTGGAACGCTTAGTTAACTTCTGATTAATTTAGCATTATCATAGCACTCACTAGCTACCTCGTGAACATAAAAGGCACAAACCATGATTCTTTCATAGTGAGATTTATTTCCACTAATAGAAAGGTGTCCACCATGAATCTGCCAGCTTATCCCCACTACATTCCAATAAGAGAGTGGTGGACCTCAAGCAGCAAGATAATCCTGATTCCACCAAGGAATCATAAAATTAGCATCAAATCCTTAACTATCCATTACAATAGCACCCTAAGGAGATAGAAAGAGGATCCTATTGCTAGCCAAGCCAATACTACAAGCAGTCAAAAGTGATCATCAATATGATACCTGCATAGAATACAAGTAATTGCAACAGCAGCATGCTAAGCTAAACAATAACTAACTGGACCTGCAAGACACAAACCAAAACATGGGGTGACATGTTGAAATCCTATATCTCGGCATAAAATTCAAAATCAAGCCAGAATTGTGGTCAGAACTTAAATAACTCAGGTTTTTTATGGACTACAATAAAGAAACGATCGAGGAGCCAAATTGTAAGCACATGATGAAACACCAAGCAGCGGGTCAGCCAACAAAATCTGATAAATAATCAGTGAACATAATTTCAATGGTCATTTAAATACTCTAACTTGTAAATTAAATGAGTATTGTTTTACTGAAAGAAGAAAGAAGCCATTGCCTACACAATTGGATCCCACTGAGAACAAGGGTGGAAGCCTGATAGGGAAACATTGAAATAAAATAAGCTATAATTAAATGGCCACGGTTACAACTCTCTCTTCTTTTGGTGGATCATGGAGAACTTCTCAAACAAAAGATGTATTCATAATGAATATAGAGCTAGATACTTAGCCACGTAAAAATTAAAATGGTGGTCAGCAAAATGGTCCAGAGAAAGGGAGAAGTTAAAAGGAAACAAGATTAGACACGATTTTTTGTTACATAAAAATTGTTGATCACATATCCGTACACCAATCACCAGGGCAATTGCATGATACTGCACAGGATATGCATGGTTCAAGCTTTTAATCGAGGGAATAAAAAGAGCAAAGTTATAACATTGGGTAATCAAAAGGAATTCCCATGTGCATTATGAAATGTAACAGCCAAAAGCACAGAATAAAACATGACTAAACAAAACCATTGAAGAATTCTATAACTTATCAGAATCTATCAGATTCAGATTATGTCGCAATGACTGCCAACAGAACACTTCAAGAAATTTAACAGTATCTAGTAAACAGAGGCTGCTACAAGAATCAGAACAACTTCATCACATGTTATTTATTTTATTATGTGGATGTCCAACTGAAGGTCAAGATAAGCTTTGGTGTGAGGAGAGCAAGGAGCAAGGAGGAGTACCTGTATTCATATATGTATGTTTCGGCACTATGATGGCCAATTTTTTTTCTTTGTATAAGAGAATATTTCCTCATAGCCATTTGGCTTCCTGATTTTGCACTGTCATTCTGTGTATCCATGCCTCTTACCACAGTCAAAAATCCATTTGTCAAGCCCCAATAGTGTTCACATAAGAATCAAAAGATAAAGAATTAAATCTCTCCTCTTAAACTCTCTGTGATGGGGGAGCGGTCTTCCCCCGACCTATAACATTGAATTTTATTTTCATTGAAGAAAAATGGAACCACTGAATTCTAAATCCGTAAGAGTTCAGGTCTAAGTAATACATGGTTGGAATACACGTATCATGACACCAAACTTAGACCGACACAATGGAATGAATTTCAAAGACCTTTCTGACGTGGGAAATTTCTTCCTGACATAATAATAATAATTTTTATTGTATTATTTTATTAATGGTTAAAATTTTTAAGTTTTGAAGAGTTTAAGAAGAGTGCAAGACACAATTTGATAAATCAATCATAACTTTTTAATCCAACCGTTAAATCAAGCTAAAATTTTTACAAAAAATTCTGAAGGCTCTACTTGTTGGGTTAAAATTTCATGATGATTGTAGATTGATAAAGCTTTCAAATAAGGTTTGGAAGTTACTGTGCGGATTATCTTTATTTACCTTATTGTATTTGGATTTCTTTTACTATTTAGCTTAAATTTTTTAATTTAATTAGTATTTTACTATTTATAAATTTTAATGCTAGATAAATTATATTAATTAGGTAAGTTTAATTAGAAGTCCTTTTCTATAAAAGATTTTATTACTACTATAAATATAAATATAAATATAAATGAGAATACCTAGTTTATTTTAAGAAAACGACTATTATTCAAGCTTTTAATAAAACACTAGAGAATTTTCTCTAAATTTCTCTACGGTTTAGGTTTATAACCTTAGAATTTAAGAATCCTAACTTTTAACTACGTTATACATCGTGTTAATTGGTATCAGAGCAGGTTAGCCTCTTTAACAGACGAAGACAATAGCAACTCACTTCGTGATGTAGGAGAGGAGGCTCTCTGGGGCGCTATGCGAGCCCAGGAGCAGAAACTAGACCGTTTGGAGCAAACCATGGTAGATCTAGCTCGGCTAATGGGTTTTGCACAAAAAGATCATGAAGAGAAAAGCAACTTGCCTGAAAATTTGATGAAATTTTATTCTATGATGGGAGGTTTTCAAAGAAAAAATTTATAAAGTGGTAGTCAGAGTTGAAAGCTTACCATTATTTCAACAAGGTTTCTTATCATTAAAAAGCAGAACTTGTCATGCACAAACTTTTTTTTTATGGTGCTAGAGAAGAGCGGTTTGAACTTCTAGACTTTAGAACTCATATTAGTATTCCTTTAATCTTATCTTAGCAAAATTTAAGACAATCATTAATTTTGAAGTTTACACAAGATTATGAATAGATGTTATTTTGGGTGGATAAAAAAAATAGATTGTTATTTTTTTATCAATGGTTAAGATTTTTAGATTTTGAAGAATTTAAAAGGAGTCCAAAATACAATTTGATGAATTAAACATAACTGTTAATCCGACCGTTAGAATAAGCTAAAATTTCTATAAAAAATTCTAAAGGCTCTATTTTTTATTGGATTAAAATTTTATGATGACGAAGATTGAAAAGGTTTTTAAATAAGACTTGAAAGTTACGATGCAGGATTGTTTTTATTTACCTTTTCTTATTTAGAATAGAACTTTTAATTTAATTAGTATTTCACTATTTAAAAATCTTAATGTTAGAAGAATTCTATTAACTAGTTGTTTTAATTAGAAATTCTTTCCTATAAAGAATTTTAGTACCAATATAAATATAAATAGGAATGTCTAGTTTATTTTAAGAGAAAGACTATTATTTAGACTTTTAATAAAATACTATGGAATTTTCTCTAAATTTCTCTATAACTTAGGTCTTGGTATATAACCTTGAAGCCTGATAACCCTAGCTTTTAACAATGTTATAAGCCGCATCACTTTCTTACCAAGAGCAGGATAGTTTCATGACATCAAACAACCCGAGCAAAAGGACGTAAGAGGGAAACAAGAAAAGCTTGAAAGACTGTCAACAGATGTATATAACTAAAATTTGCAAGAATGATAATTCTAACCGAATAAGTAATAAAGAAAATGAAAGGTCAAGATCAACATGCGGATAGCATACCACATGTATAACTGGAATATACATGCCTTCCAGCAGGAATATTGTGATCACTATTTGAACATTCTTGAAAAGATATTGGCATCTTCACTTAATGCTTATATTGGAGGAGGAGGAACATGGGATTTTGCAATCCCCATCCATGCAACGATTCCAACTGCAAGGATAATCCATCCAAATATATCATACTTCAGATCACTGTTTGCCTTCTTCTTGGAGCCCTGAAACAGGATTGACAAAGAAATGTCTGATGATGCTTTAAAACGTATATAGTAATCGTGTGAGATGGTATATAATGTAGTGACCAGTGGGAAATTATTCAGCGTGAACTCCATATTAACTCATGGCCAACCATCACTTCCAGAACCAAACACTTACAAAAATATCATACTTAAGCTGCATTACAAACTATGGATTTGATGTGCTTCTGTAAATTTTTAGGGAATTGGCATGTCAAGAACCTCATATCACATCAAACTAGTGGCATCCATCACAACAAGAAACCACATGGAGCTTTAACTAGAATAAAGAGAATAGTTTAGGCTCAATTTTTTTACTATTTTGTGAAGTTAGGCAATAGGAAACGCTTACATCAGGTTTTACTAATCCAAAGGACTTAAATAAACTTGATTGACCAACCTAGCATTGGATAAGTGAAATCAGATACATTCCACCATAAGCATAAGTTAAGCGTGCAAGGAAAGAACCCGTGAGCTACAAATATATGCATGAATAGCATGTACATAACAGCATGCATGCTGTAGAGCCAATTTGGAGTCCGTGCATTAGAGTCGATTCATTAAAATTGTTTCAACAATCCATATGTACAATGGCAGCAGTTGTACATCAGGGCCAACATCGCACCATTCCATTGAGGGCAAGCAGGTCATAATTGTTGTAAACCATAAAGCAGTGGATATGGTGTGCATATAAAATATCTTGTGTTGCATTCCATATCACGTGATTTGGAAGAATAAGAGAAAACAAAGAGAATATGAAGGAAAACACACCGGCTGAAACTAGAGGACTCTTTATCATCTACTTTAAATTAATTTGCAAGAAAAATGCTGACTGAACTCAGATTACAGCACATTGGAGACTTTAATTCAAATGTGGTAACTTGCAAATAACAAAACAGGGTTAAAAACTAACAATGCCTCATGCTAATTTGCTAAATACTTCTCTGGAATTCTTTTTCTAAAAAATAAGAAAACAAATGTGGAAAGCAGATAGTAAGGCATCTGAATTTAAAGCACAGAAACTCTTATTAAACAACAAAGTTGACTCTTGCCAATTTTTTGTTAGCTTGAGACTTTGGGGAGAGGTGAGAGGTGCAACCAAGGCAGTGTAAGAACACACAGCAGATTCTTCAGATACACATCTAAGTTAACTTTTGCCGATTTTTTGTCATATTCAAGAGGGCTTGCACTCCAGACTTTTTTCTTTTCTCTTTTTTTTTTTTTTGGGGGGGGGGGGGGGTGTTGTACAACCAACACGGTGATCTAAGAACTAATTTAACTCTATATTCCAAGGATGATTTCTCTGTCATCACCGAGTCTAGGAAATTGCTACTACAATTCACTTCACTTTACACCACTGCATGTGGACTAGAATGTAAACATCTCCCTTGGGCTTTCAATCGCAAGAATTTCAGCCATTTAATTATATCAATGATTCAAATTGTCTCAGTTATTTGGTTACTTTCCTATTTCAGCCTGGTGACGAACCCCCATCAGAAATCATAAGGTGCTATACAACATTTTAAGATACCAAACTCTGGATGCTCAAGCTCTGAACTGTTCTTATGGGTTTCTTTAGCTGATATGCAGAGATATTGGAAGGCTTTGCATTAATTTCAATCAGGATGCAGCACTTTTAGTGTTCTTTCTTCTGCTTCTAGATTTTTTTTCATCCTAAAGTGAGAAAACTCCTTGGTTTTCAATTTGAATTCTCAATATTTTCCAACAGTTTCTTTTATTCGAAAAAGAAACTAACTCCAAGTCACAGTATAGTACGAGGAAAAGCCCATACATGATGAAATTTTAAGCTGCAAAAAAAAAATTCCTTTAACTGTTTTCCTTTTTTTTTCAAAAAAGGAGAGAGAGGAAGGAGGAAAACAAATTTTTTTTTCAAGAACAGGAAGAAGCAAGCAACCATTTACTTGGGTGAACTTCGAAAAAAATGAGCTGCCTAAATTCTTCACCTTTGCATTTGAAGAAGGAGAAGATTCACCACCCATGGTCTGTTGACTGCTTGAATGCTTATGGATCTCCATATGCAATTCTGGAGCCTGAGAAGATATCGTCAACAACATCTTTAGTCGGAAAACTGGAAGATCACATATATCACTTAAAAAATAGCACCGACACATGATCAAAAGTGGAGTTCATTTGATCAGGATAGACAGAAGTGGTTTCAAAAAAGCTAAAGCTTGATTTGCAATGTTCATTCAGAACATCAAGCACAGAATAACAAGGAAAATATTGAAGATTTGGAGAAGCTGTGGTGATGATAATCAAAATAATATCTTTGTGGTTTGATTATTTGATTATTCCATTGGAACAAACACCTCAAATTGAAAAATGTGTGAACATAAGATGTATGTTCTGCTTTTCAACAATAGAAAAATGAGTGATTTCTACTTTGTTAGTAGATAGAGGACTATATCAGCATAATTAGTAAAACTCATACCAGAAATCTAACAGGGTGGGCTCAAAACCACCAAATACGCTTAAAGAAACAACAGTTTACACTCAACATTTTTTTATGACAAGGAAGGTGCAAAGTATACCTTAGCACAAACTTCCAAAGACTATCACTATTTTCATGTAAAAACCAAGTGATTTCTACCCTATTAGTAGATAGAGGGCTATATCAGCATAATTAGTAAAACTCATAGCAGAAATCTAACAGGGTGGGCTCAAAACCACCAAATACGCTTAAAGAAACAACAGTTTACACTCAACATTTTTTTATGACAAGGAAGGTGCAAGGTATACCTTAGCACAAACTTCCAAAGACTGTCACTATTTTCATGTAAAAACCAAGTGATTTCTACCCTATTAGTAGATAGAGGGCTATATCAGTATAATTAGTAAAACTCATAGCAGAAATCTAACAGGGTGGGCTCAAAACCACCAAATACGCTTAAAGAAACAACAGTTTACACTCAACATTTTTTTATGACAAGGAAAGAAGGTGCAAATTATACCTTAGCACAAACTTCCAAAGACTGACACTACTTTCATGTAAAAACCAAGTGATTTCTACCTTATTAGTAGATAGAGGGCTATATCAGCATAATTAGTAAAATTCATACCAGAAATCTAACAGGGTAGGCTCAAAACCACCAAATACGCTGAAAGAAACAACAGTTCACACTCAACTTTTTTTATGAGAAGGAAGGTGCAAAGTATACCTTAGCACAAACTTCCAAAGACTTGTGGTAAAGCTCGTTAGTCGAGTCCTGTATTGAAAATCAAAATTGAAAAGTTATAGCTTACATCTTAGTGAAGACTACTAGAAACTAATATGCTTAAACATATCCTGTGAATCAAATCCCAAAAAACTCCAAAATTACCTCATCAACCGCTTGTTGGAAGTAATCAGCTGCCTTGTCAAAATAATTTTTTGCCTCAGAAAGATCGGGAGTCAGAAATGCATAAGAAGTGTTGGCATTTCCTATTGACCACATGGCATTGGCTGTTGGATTTAACATCATTGCCTCTTCCAACTTCGAAATAGCCTCTGTAAAATTACAACACCGCCCCAATAACATAAAGCCCATAAAAATTGCTAAATTGTGAATTGGTGATTATAACAACAGAAACTACAGTACCATTTATCATCTTCTTTGCCTCTGCCACGGTTTGAAATTGTGATAGTTCGAGCAATGCCTCGCCCCACTTAGTCAAGTTCTGCAAAGCATACCCTCCTTTTTTAATGCTAACAAATCACTAGTCATAATGATAATACATCGATGGTGAGCAAAAAGAAAATTAAAGTGATAGCCAGCATATAGGAGATTAAACGAAACAACGCGTCGTGCAACGAATATATAGTACTCACGTCGGCATCAAGAGGGTCTTTAGCGTAGGTAGCTTCGGCGGATTTTCGAGCGTGCTCGAACCTTAATAGACGATCAAAGTCATCTTGAGAGAACTCCATTGTTGCTGACTTGCTGTCCGTTTCCTAGTTCTGTCGAGATCTAAGAGAGGTGTAGCTAGGGTTTAATGAGAAAATGAAGGAGAGGGTTTAAGAAGTAACGGTCTTCGTAAGACCGTCTGTTACCGAGACTTTTTGTCTGGCACGTGGTAAATACGTCGTCGTCGCATGTTGAGACACCGAATCCTACGGAAGTTACGTGCCGTTTGTATAATTTGTTAAAAATTATGAAGGGGAAATTTGGATTAAATTGAAACTGACTAACAAGTGAAAAAATTAGATTGAATCCACCTTTTTATGGTTGTGTCTTTGGCTGATAGAGTGATTTACACGAGTTTTCTTGCAAAAACTGTTGGAAATAACATTAGTATTTTGATGAATTTCTCAAAGCTGTATTCATTAATTCAGCATTCTTACACAAACTCTTATAATTTTGAATACATTGTCATGGAGATTACACTTTTAACTATCTACCCAGGAATCTAACTATCTATTTAAATAAGAATTATAATAAAAAAAATTAGCACAATTTTTTATTAGATTAATATTTTTAAACACTTAGTTTAACAACACAGATAATGTATTATCTAAAAAAAAACTAAAAAAAAATATATAATAAAAAACCAGGTCAGACGATGTTGGGCTTGATAAGTTAGACTCAGCAGAGTAAAGCAACGGCTCATGCACGGACCTACAAGGATAGGCCTGGGCTCAAGTGTGGGCCTTTATTTTAAAAAAAAAGTTTGATGAGACGAGCGACGTGTCATCCACTCCAATTATTAAAAAAAAAAGATGTGTCGCCTACATTAGCAGACGGCGGATCACATTAGAAACCCAGAATTCAGCCATTTTGGTGGCTGAAAAAATAAGGTTCTTTGTTTTTTCCATTTAAAATCTCATTTTCAATCTATTGTTGACCAAAAACACCTAGAAAAAACCATAAAGACCTTATTAAACCAATTATTAGCCACCAAAAATCCAATAAAACCACCTCAAAATCCAAAATCCACCCGAAATAAAAAATCTTCTTGAGCTCGAATTTGTTGTTTTAGGTGTTTGAAATGTAAAAAAAAAAAACACATAAATATAACCCTCTCATCGTATGAAACTTTTTGACACAAAAATTAACCGTTATAATGGTTGGAATCTTTCTCAACGACTACTTTTTCTTTTTAAACTGGAATTCTATCTCTCTCTCTCTAGAAAAGGATTAAAAAAAAAGAAAATAAAATTATACCAAAATATTTTATTTTCAAATTCAAGAGATTGTTCATCTAATATTTAAAAAATACAGGAATTAAAATGAGTATTTTAACGAAATTTTCAACCACCTTCTATGTTACCTAAAATTTTCACTTGATTTCTTAACTTTCAATACAACCCTCTGTCCTGAAAAAATATACGAATACGGGTTAATTTGAGTTCAAAATAGTTAAATCTGTAAAATAATTTTTTTTAAAAATACTCTGCTCTAATCCGCTGACAGAGTGTATATTAATTCCATAGTAAAAAACTGATGCGTGCCTTTCCCGGCTGGTACGATTTTGATCTTTCTATTATTTATACATTATAATCAATTATTTAATTACATTGTTGTCATTTTTCTATATTTGTCTGTGTTGTTCTTATTGTGTTTAAACGTTAATAGCAATAGACCTGTATCCATGAAAAATGCTGAAGCCAAAATTGTAAAATTTTTGTAGCATTTTATTTATTTTCCAAACAAGCGCTAATGTTTTATTTTATATTGATTAAAACTGAATTTATAAATTTTATATCTTGAAAATAAAATCAAAGGGTAATAAAATTTAAAAAAATATAAAATATATATTGAAACTAAATTATTAATTACTTTCGATTTAAAAAAAAATAAATAATAGTATTATTGGTCATTATTAAAAAAATACTTTGAATTTTTATTACACGTCAGGGTATTATTGGCCATGCCTTAAATACATCGACACATGAACAACTCACATACATAGTATTATGGGCCATGCTTTAAATACATTGACACGTAAACATGTCAGGGTATCTTAACTATGAAACGCATTTAGAACCGAATCTATTTTGCTACTGTATATAGAGAGATTATTCGGCATCTAGAGATATCAAAGACTCTAGAGAGAAATTCTTCAATTAAAAGAAACTAAAAAAAGTATAAGGTGGCAGTGAATCTTTTGTCCATCTTTCTTTAATTTTCAAACTTTTTTTTTTAAATATATTATCTTACAGTTTAATTACTTTAAATTAAAATACAGAGAAAAAATATTGTTCATCCTAAATTTATGATAAATTTTATTTCAATCTAAAAATTTATTTTATTAATTTTCA
>Ga0307517_10010407_pt1 | contig 13016 bp, 13 predicted proteins | sample 23_EM_MG_FD_194515 | JGI IMG/M metagenome (GOLD analysis project Ga0307517, IMG submission 194515) | Populus trichocarpa ectomycorrhiza microbial communities from riparian zone in the Pacific Northwest, United States - 23_EM | ecosystem: Host-associated > Plants > Roots > Unclassified | place...
TATTTTTTTTGAAAAAAAAAGAAACAAAATTTTTACTTGCGGCAGTACTGTTCATTTACGACAATGGTATTGTTCAAAACAGATTTTTTGGTGGAATTAGGTATCGGCCTTTTGTTTTCTGAAGGGAAACGACGTTCTGAACAGAACTAGTGTTAATCAATTGCCCACCCTATCGAGGCCAAATTCTGCTCTCTTCTAGGGTTTTTAGGCAGTTTTAGTTTCTAGCGTAGGATTTTCGTACAATTTGCATTGTTTGCTATCTCTTGTGTGGTTGGTTTCTTTTGAGTTTCCTTGACGATTTATGCCTGTAACCCGTTCTACAAACCAAATTCAAGTGCAGGTGGATCTCGAAATAGAAAACACTTTACGCAGGTTATGAAAGGAAGTTCGCGTCAACACTATGGTTGTTGCACGACAACAAACACTCAAGGAGCTTGTTGCTCCTAACGTGGAAAATCAACCATTGTGCATAAACATTGACAATAATGTAATCTTCGAGCTCAAATCTGGTTTTATACATTTGCTACCAACATTCAAATGGTCTTACAGGAAAGATCCTCATACTCATCTCAAGGAGTTTCATATGGTTTGCGTTGGCATGAAACGGAATGGAGTTGACGAAGAACGAGTTAAGTTGAAAGCTTTCTTTTTCTCTTTAAAAGAGGCAGCAAAGACATGGCTTTTCTCTATTCTCCCAGGTTCCATTAGAACTTGGAATGCCATGAAGAAGATTTTCCTTAAGAAGTATTTCCCAGCATCTTGAGTTGCCAACATAAGGAAAGAAATATGTGGGATTCGACAATCTGATGGTGAGACACTCTCCGAGTACTGGGAAAGATTTGAGCAACAGTGCATTCAATGCCCTCATCATCAAATACCCGATCAGCTGCTCATTCAATATTTCTATGAAGGATTGATGCCTACTGACCGTAGTATCATTGATGCTGCAAGTGGAGGGGCATTGGTGGATAAAACACCTGAGGCTGCACGCCAATTCATCTCAAACATGGCAGCCAACTCGAAACAGTTTAGCACCCGTGGAGACTTCGCAAACAAACGAGTAAATGAGGTAAGTATTTCTAACCTTGAAAATAAAGTTAATGATCTTACTTCTTTTGTGTGTTCTTTGGCTTGTGGCAATGTACAACATGTGAAAGTTTGTAGCATATGCTCATTACAAGGACATGCATCAGATATGTGCCCAACAATGCAAGAAGATTACATTGGACAAGCTCATGTAGTTGATGGAGGATTCAAGACAACCCCAGCGTAAATATGATCCCTTTTCCAACGCGTACAATCCTGGATGGAGAGATCATCCCAACTTATGCTAAGGGAACCCGCCTCAACAAGGCAATCAAGGCCGACATTTCCATCCCCATGGATTTCAGCCCCAACAGAATTATCAAGCGAGACAACCCCTTCCATTCACAAACTCCAATGTTATGGGGTCATCATCTAGTGATTATCTTCATGAGATGATGAAGACATTAGCTTCTAATACAATGACCTTGCAACAAAACATCATGTCTTTTCAACAAGAAACAAGGTCAAGTATAGGGCAAATAGCTTCAAGTATGGGGAAATTGGAAGCACAAGTGAATGGAAAATTGCCCTCCTAAGCATTGAATCCAAAAGAGAATGTTAGTGCGATCATGTTGCTAAGTGGGAAAGAACTTGAAAGGCAAAGGTTGAAACAAATTGAGATGGAGGAAGAAGAAGAGATAGAAACAAAATTGAGTACAAAGAAGAAACACCCTCCTCCTCCACAAACTGAAACAACGACCAATTTACTATCGAATAATATGAGGGCGATATGATTTTTCAAAGATGACAACTGAATTCTGCCAGCAAACAGGTTTCGTGAAGAAATGAGTCTAAATTACATTCAGAGGCATCTAAACCAACATCAAAGTTTTTATTTCAGCAATTTAGCTCCTCTAAGTCAAAGCTTGAAGATTTCATGCAAGGTTGTTTCTCTTTTTTAGAAAAATAGTTATTGAAGTACTTAAATGTAAAATGTCTACTTAAGGGTGGACTACTTAAGGTAATCGCAAAACATGTTTCCTTTTATTTATTTATTTCTTTCTTTCTTGTAAAAGCTTAGTTTTAAAATATTTTAAGAATAACTTCTAGAAAAGGGAAGAAAGTCACATCTACTAAGGGGGATTTCAGTTTCAGACCTGAAATTTCACAAGAACAACTAGAAAGATTTTAGATAATGAGTTTTATTGGGAAACTCTTTTTAATGATGCTTAAAAATTTCACAAGAGTTGTGAGAAATTTAAAAGAATGGGTAGTTTATCTCGTAGGAATGAAATGCCACAAACACCTATTTTATATTATGAGATTTTTGATGTATGGGGTATGGATTTTATGGGACCTTTCACTATTTCTTGTTGTTTTGTTTACATATTACTTGTTGTGGATTATGTTTTGAAATGGGTAGAAACAAAGGCTACCCATACTAATGATTCTAAGGTTGTTGTAGGATTTCTCAAGTCTAACATTTTCAGTAGGTTTGGAATTCCTAGAGCAATAATCAGTGATCAAGGTATGTATTTTTGCAACCTAATTGTTGAATCATTAATGCAAAAATATGGAGTACATCACTGAGTAGCCACCACTTATCATCCACAAATCAATAGACACGTTGAAGTTTCGAATTGAAAAACTAAAAACATCTTAGAGAAAACAGTGAACCCCAACTTAAAGGATTTGAGTCTGCGTCTAGAGGATGCACTCTGGGCATGTCAAATAACATACAAAACTCCAATTAGGATGTCACCATATAGGTTGGTTTTCAGTAAGTTATGTCATTTACCTGTTGAAATTGAACATCATGCTTTTTGGGCAGTGAAGCAATGCAACTTAGATGCTAAAGAGGCAGGAGCAAAAAGGAAGTTACAACTCCAAAAGTTGGAGGAAATTCGTTTGGAAGCTTATAACAATACAAGGTTGTATAAGGAGCATACCAAATACCTTCATGATAACTTTTTGCATTGCAAACATTTTCACATTGGTCAGAAGGTATTGCTTTTTAATTCTAGGTTGAATTCATGCCAGGTAAGTTAAGGTCTAAATGGATTGGACCATTTGTTGCATTGAATATCTTTCCTAATTATGTTATCAAAATTTAAAGTATAAGGCCTAACAAATTTTTTAAGGTGAATGGTCATAGAATTAAACCTTTTATAGAAAATTTTGAAAGCATTAATGTGGTGAAGATTCAATTGGTTGATCCAATTTACAAAGAAACTTGATGCAAAGAGAGTTTATCTAGCCAAAGACAATAAAGAAAGACGATCTTGGGAGGCAACCCAAACATGGTGTTACACCAGGAACAATAAAGATTTCTTTTTATTTTTTCATTTAATTGCTTTCTATTTCAATTCAGTATTGTTTATTTGATATTTTCTCAACCATATTTTCTCTGCCAGACTCTATTCCCTCGGGTAAAAATATAGAGCCCATCGAAGGACATACCCAATGTTAAAAATAAACAACATTGCACAAAAAGAAAAATCAAGGCAGTTTTCCCTTCTCTCTTTAAAATGTTTAACTGCAAACATTGAGGAAGATGTTTATATTAAGTGTGGGGGAATTAATGTGGTTTAAAATTTAAGCATTTTTGGACAAAATTTTTTGTTTTTGAGGTGCTTTTCAATGATTAGAATGTTAATGTCATTAACAAATTTTCAGTTGAGCTTGAAAAAAAATCATAACATTAATTGATGACCTAGTTTCTTAAAATTATTTAGTCAAACTATTCTCCTTGGGAATTAAGTACCTGGATTTGGTAGATATAAACCTATGAGACTTTGAACCTTAAGATCGAAACATCCATATCGGTCTCTATTTTCCATACATGTGTGATTTTCTTCCATTGTTATGTTTCTCCAGAACTTGCTTTGATTCTTTTTGAAACCACATATATACATGCATGCATGAACATAATTATGGCCTTCTTTGTTAAGTGCCATATATAGTCTAGCAACCCACCTTTGGATTAATTTTCCTTTGAAAACCCTTTTAAGCTGATGGACTATTTCTTTGAATTATAAACCCACACTACAAGCCTTAAACCAAAAGTGTCTTTCCCAAGCCGTAGAGCTAGTGAAGCATCATTCATCATTATAAAAGCCTAGGGGGTGTCTTAATTTGTGGAGTGGAGGCAATAGAATAAGTTGTTATGCTAACTTTTTTTAGTTTTATAAATGTACTAAAAAAAAGAAGAAAAGAAGAAAAAATAAAAAAATAAAAAGAACAAATTGTTCTAACTTTAGTGAAGGGTTAGACATTTAAAAGGTGAAAGATTGTTCCATGGTTTGAATGAAAATTGTTCTTTTGAATGATCAATGGAGGAGGTTAATGTGGTTATAATATTTTAAAGTTTAAAATGTCTAGATGGAGTGTTTGATATTCTAAGTTTGGTTTTAGGTAATTTTGCTCCATTAGTTTACCCTACCAAAGATTTCCTACCTTAAATCAAGCATGTAATTCAATTGGTGGAGAATGAGAAGATTTGCAAGCTTATGGCAGATCATTTCGAGTGGAATGAAATTGAGTAAAACACTAACCTTTCAAAACATTAGAAATGAGTGACTATTTCTGCAAGGTTTACACATTTTGTTACTTTATTTTCAAGTGAAAACACTTGTTAATGATTTTTAAGTTGTTTAGAATGTTATTCATGATATGTTATGATGATTTTAGAGTTTAATTGATTTTTTATTGATGGCATTACTTTTTTTGTTCGGAAAAGTAAATTTGAATTTTGCCCGAGAACGTGCAAAAGCTAAGTATGAAGAAATTTGATAAGTACAAAATATACGGGTTTGACATTATGCTTTTAAATGTGTTTTAAGCTTATTAAAATTTATTTTATGGGTTTGGCATGCCTAAGGAACTTTATGAATTAATTGCTAAAGATAAGAAATCATGCATTAAATGTTTCAACATTTGTTACTTGTTTCAGGTTTTGCATTAGGTTGGAGTTCCATAATTGAATTATAGTGTATCAAAGTTGAAGTACAAATATCAAACTTTCCAAAATTGCATTATATGAAGAAATCAGAGTTACTTTAGGCCTCTAACTGGAATTGCAAAGTCAGGCCTGAATCCTATTTGCAGTAGGATTTTTTTGTTCGCGCACTCAACATTCAAATGGGCATAACTGGAGATTCATTTATTGAAATCACATGATTAAAAAATGCATAGTCATCTACACATCTAGGGCTACAACGATTATGAAGGGACTAAGGCGAAAAAGATCGATATCAACATGTAAATTCTTATGCAAGCTGGAAGGCGAGATTTATTTCCTAATCTGTGGGAAACCAACTTTTGGGTAGCAAATCTAATGGGATTAGAGAGATTTTCTCTACAGCATCAAATCTCCTAGTTTTTAACCTTAATATATTTCATTAAGGCTACCTTCTTTAGGTAAAAATAAAAACAATCAGACATAAAATGATCATTTTGTTTTCTCTCTTTTCTCTTTTAGTTTTTGGCAATTCTATGAGAATGAGCAGCTGATCCTTCCATTCAGCTCAAGGGGAATGAAGTCCATCTCTATTATTGGTTGTGAGAAGTAACACTACCATTGTAATTCCATCACATTCAAGTATTTATTCTTCCTTGTTTTAAATTTTATGTTATTGATTTATGTTCATACTAGTTGAATCTGTTTGAGATAACATATATGCTTTCTAGTTTCTTTCAATCTGAGATTGTTGTTAGGGATAAGAAAAAGAAGCAAATAAATTAATTTGATTTTTTGTCTGTCACTTTAATTTGTTAGGAGGAATAAATCAAGTGAAATTGTTCAAGCTTTTGAATGGTTGCTTTGAATAAAATTTTACAGTACTTGCTCTTAAGGCTATTACAAAATGAATGAAAATTGTGTTTCAATATTTAATTCTTTAGTGGCAAGAAATTGACTAGAAGCTTTGTCTAATAAATTGGCTATTAGTTTTCCTATTTTTTCTTAGCTTTAAAGGAAATTGAGTTTATTTGCTTGAATTGAAAGGATAACTATTTTGCTCTTATGATCAATCAATTCCTAGGGATAGATGTATTATCCTTTGAATTGAGTAAACAAGATATTGATTACCTTTAGAATTTTCAGAATCTTGCTACTTCTCCATATTTAAATTTCATGCTTTTGGTACATGCCCGATGCTCAATAGCTTTTGATACATCTCATTTAAGGATAGCAATATCAAGGGTAGTTGTTCTTGGACTCTTTGATAATTTTTCTTTGGGAAATTTTCGGTTTGGTTATTTTGAGGCTTAGGTTTTCTGGCAGGAAATGAAGAGTTAAAGTTAATGTTGGCAATTTGAGATGAATGAGATGGAGTGTTGTAGTTTTGAAATTGGCTCTTCTTACTTCTGTAGCCAACTTTAACATGATCGACCTCCTTCTTCTTCCCTTTAAAGCCTTTTTTTCTTAGTGGGCATGAAAAGTATGCCACTCCTTATTCCTTGCTCTATATGCTCAACTACTGCTACGTCAATGAATTGTTGTGTTGAACTACTCATCACGCGCTCGTAATATGGTGCCTTGAGTGTATTTGCAAATAAGATAACCGTCTCTTTATCCAAAAGTAAGGGATGTACTTGCGTAGCCAGATCTCTCTATTTTTTAGCATACTCTCTTATGCTTTCTTTATCACTTTTTTCTAGATTAGACAAGTTGGTCATGTCAGGAGCAATATCCATGTTGTACTCATATTGCTTAATGAAAGCATCCACCAGATCTTTCCATCTTCGAATTTTATTGTTGTCTAGTCTCATATATCAGCTCAACGCTGCCCTGTTGCCTCGCTGCCCCTACTCAAACTATCCTAAAAAAATACATTAGTAGCTTTTCATTGCGTACTACTGCCATTTTATAGCAATATGATTTCAGATGGGTGACAGGGCATTGAGTTCTAGTGTATTTGATAAACTCGGGAACACGAAACTTCTTTGGTACAATTACATTAGCAACTGGACACATTTCTGTGGCCTGTACTGTCATACAAATGTACTCCTTCAATAGCCCTTATCCTAGCTTCTAGTGCTGCCATCTTATCTTGATTAATATCATCAAATGATCTTGTCTTATGAGATTCATTGGCAAATGCATCTACAACTGCAGAGACTTGTGCTAGCATTGTCGACTGCATAAATGCTAGATTATGTTGAGGATCCTGACCTTGTTCTCCCACCCTTTCTTCGAGTGGATTGTCCCTTGAGTTTGAAAAAAAGTGACAAGTCTAATGGAAAGATCTTAAATAGAGGTATTTCTAAGTGCTACTCGAGTAAGCTAGTGATGCGAGCCACGCTAGCCTTCAAAGATTCCAATTCTTCTTAGAAATGAGCTTCACGGTGAGTGCACTCTTCATCTTTCATGCTTCTCAGTCTGAGTCGGGTATCGTAGACTTAACGGATTAGAGCTTTTTGGGACCTATATTTCAACCTGGTGCATGTAGGTATGTCATTTAAAAATATATATGTATATGTATAGATGCAAATGTATATACATGCACATTAGGTATGGATTAACCTGTTTGATAGGCTAATCCATGACTTTCTTGTTAAATACAGGTAGAATCCATATTCTAATGCATTTGAAGGGGTGGTTTTTCCCCAAGTCTTTAAATTGATTGAATCTTGTCATAACCCATTTTTGGGTTATTTCCTAAATTATTTTTCTCTTCTAAAAAATAAAAAAATATTCGAACTAAAAATAAAAAAAAAATTCCAAAAAAAACAATAGCAGTGAGAAGAGGATGCCGAAGCGCCCTGAAAATGGCTAGAATTTGGTTAAAGAGGTTCAAAAATACAAAGATTGAATTTTGACAGTATTTTGTTGACTGGTGAGAGCCCTATTGATGAAGGACATTCATTTTTTAGGAAGAAAGGTCCAAAATCATATGTTTATGTACTCAATAAAATTTTATTGGAGGTTTAATTGAATTTATGGAGGGTTTAATTGCAAGAAAATTGATTTTAAGTCAATTTGGGCTTTAATTGGAAGAAATTAAAGTTATGAGGTCGAATTACAATTTTTTAGAGTTGATTTAGTCAAATCAAGGGCTTAATTGCATAAATATTGAAGTCTGATGGCCAATTAGGGACTTGATTGAAGAAATCTAAAACCTAGGACCAAAATGAAAAAGCGCGCAAATTGAAGGCCTGATTTTGAATCTGACACGTTTTGGCGCTAATTTCCATTTAAATGAAACAATGCATTTTGGGAAAAACGACATCGTTTCATAAATTTCACTGAAAAAAAGGAAAGAAGAAGAAGAAAAAATGGTGTCATTTCGAACAGCACCATATGTCTTCTTCTTCCACTGGACGCGCAGAGAACACGAGAAAAAGAAGCATTTGTCCCCTACTTTTCTTCTTTCCCTCTATCTCTGAAAGCCTTAAAAAAAGGCCGACAAAGACTCCCCACTTGCCCAAGTTCTAACTCGTGGCCTACAACAGGATAAAAAAACAGAGGGGATGTGCCCCTTTGACGGTCCTATGGCGGCTGCATAGTGGCCGCCCTAGCCACCCTACTCTTGTGGCACGATTGGGAAGGGGTAGTATGCCTCTTTCCCCCTGTTTTTTGCCTATAAATACAGGGGAAGAGAGAGCAGAAAGGGGGAGGAGAATGGTCTGAGACCGAGAAAAAAACCATAAGAAAAAAACAGGGGAACCAGGAGAGAAACCGAAAAGAAAGAAGGAGAAACCGCCGCCTGGAACTACCGCCTGCCGCGACAACAACACCACCAGCACCAGCACCGTGAGCAACTGCAGTTCAGCATCCTTCCCCTTGCCTTTCTTCTTCTTCCTCTTCTTCTTCTTCGTCGGGTGCTCCACTATTCTACAAGTGAACAGTGGAGAGAAATCCATTTTTCACTAGGCTGGAAGCCCAGCCCAAAAATTGCTGGGCCGGGTCTGGCCTAATTGAAAAAAAATATTTTAAAAAATTTGTGATTTTCCCGCGTATTTTTCTACTGAATTTTGCTTAATATTGGTGATTAGTACTTAAAAGTGCATTCTCATTAAGGCTTTATATCATCATATTGCACCTAAAGTATCATTAAATTTCCTAACTTAAGCATGTTTTATAGTAACAAGTCTTATAATATAAGATGGCTTTAGTTTATGGTAAATACTCATTTTAAATGCAGGTTACCCACAACTCAAAGGATTGATTGATGTGATTAACTATTGAAAGTGAAGAGACAAAGAGAGGACTAAGCTTAGAGAAGAGATGCTGGTTCAATTCAAACTGGAACACCATTCGGTTATTGAATCATAACTGGAGTTGTAGACCTTGGATTTAGGTCTGGTTTATCTTGATGGAAATCTAAGACATAGGCCTAAAACTTTCATGAAGACTCCAAGATTCAAATCTTCCATTTTCAAGTTCAAATCTTAGCATCAAAAGAAACGTCTGAATCTGTCATGCAGCCCAGACACTGTTCATTGTTCAGCCCATATCTCGAGTTCTAGAAGTCCACATGAGATCTAGTTTTTTTAAAAGCTGAGACAATTGCTCACAACTTTCATGAAGACTATATGCTCAAATTCTGATATTAGCAATGACATTTTGGCCAGCCAACAATGTCAATAACCAGCCACCAAGTCAGTGCTTGGCCACCAACTAAATAGTTAGTCATCTAATCAATAGTTCTAAATTTTAGCTTATAAAAGGAGGCATTTGCCATGTATTTAGACATCTTGGTTTTCAAATCAAGATCATATTTTTGCTTTCTTTCTTTGTATTTTTGCAATGTTTAAGTTTCACTTTCATTAATCTCTTATTTATGCTTTTCATCATAATTATGTTCTTATCTAGTTTATTTATGTTCTTCTTCTTCATTATGTTTAGCTAAGTTAATTATGTTAAGGTGAAAAGGTTTCACTAATGGTGTTAGAATAAGCATAATATAAACTCAACATGGACTTTAATGTTTATATCTAAGAAAGTTTGTTATTAACATGTCTTATCTTTTTATCTTACTAATTCTTAATACCTTGCTTGTTAAATGATTAATCTAGATTTGTGTTGTAGAACACTTGGTACAATAAATACTTGATCCTTCATAGTCTTCGGTCGACATCGTTGTTATGAGAGGAACTTGATTTGTTGTTAACATAATTAGCATCATGAATTCTTGACAATATTTAAAAGTATGGTGACTAAAATAAGATAATTAATATGATCAGGTTAAAAAATTTATAATGAACTATTAAAGATAAATCATCCGATTCGAACCTCCTTTGTGTGTGTTTTCCAGTTGAGTAATAAAAAAGAGTTTATATTATATTTACTTATAATACCATTATTGGATCCTCTAACCTTGACAACTGTTTTTATCATTGTTTAATCCTCACATTAATCTCGCATCTCAAAGATCTCTTTAACTCTTTGTTAAATTATATATATTATTTATAATTTATACAGTTCACCTCCCTGTGGTTCGACCCTGGTCTTGCCGGGTTATTTATTACTTTGACACTCCTACATTTGGGATAAGACATCAATCTTTTGATCGTGTCAATTGATTTGTATTTTTATACCGTAAAGATACAAATCTGGTATTAAAATACTCGGTTTTCGTCAAAACATTGAAAAAAAAATGTTTTTGTTTCATGCATACGACCAAGTCTCTCAAAGCTAAAAAATCATATTGTATTTTCATACAACAAAGAAAACTTCGAAAAAAATATTTTTTAGCATGCATTTTGGCTTTAATAACCAGATCATTAAAGTCACGAGAACTTGACCAATATTTCAAAAAAAAAATACTAAAAATATTTTGTTTTGTTTTTAGTATTTGAGATTACGAATTTATACGTAAAACGTATTCTCAATATTAAAAAGATCTTTTTTTTTTACATAGAACATTTAGGTTTTTACCTGATAAGATAAGGATCTCCTTATCAAGGAGAACTTTCCTTAAACCCTAGACAAACCAACAATTAGTAACCACAACAAGACCTTAGATTTTATCAGACAATAAAACAATGCAGCTTACCTTAGGTAGGGCATATTTGGAGTGCTAATACCTTCCCTTTACGTGACAAGTCCTCGTACCCAATCTTTGAGACTAGTAAGGGTTCCTAATGACCAAAATATTAGGTGGCGACTTTCATTCCATCTTTCTACTGATAAGAGACAAGAATTCCTTGTCTCTCCACATTTGATAGATAGACACAATACACCTTGAGGTGGACTATAGTTGCGACGCGCGGGGCACATGCGACAGTTGTTAACTGGGCCGGAAGCCCAACCCAAAAATGGTTGGGCCAGGTCCGGCCTGGTTGACAAAAATATTTTTGAAAATTAGTAATTTTCCCGCATATTTTTTACAGAATTTTGCTTAATAGTGGTTTGTATTTTTATACCGTAAAGATACAAATCCAGTATTAAAATACCCGGTTTTCGTCAAAACATTGAAAAAAAAATGTTTTTGTTTCATGCATACGCCCAAGTCTCTCAAAGCTAAAAAATCATATTGTATTTTCATACAACAAAGAAAATTTGAAAAAAAATGGTTTAGCATGCATTTTGGCTTTAATAACTAGTTCATTAAAGTCACGAGAACTTGGCTAATATTTCAAAAAAAATACTAAAAATATTTTGTTTTGTTTTTAGTATATGAAATTATGAATTTATACGTAAAACATATTCTCAACATTAAAAAGATCATTTTTTTATTGACATAGAACATTTAGGTGTTTACCCGATAAGATAAGGATCTCCTTCTCAAGGAAAACTTTCTTAAACCCTAGACAAACCAACAATTAGTAACCACAACAAGTGACACAACCAAAGAATTGATGTCTTCTCCCAAGTGTAGGAGTGTCGAAGTAATAAATAACCCGGCAAGACCGGGATCGAACCATAGGGAGGTTAACTGTATAAACTACAAATAAAGAAATAGATAATAATAGAAAAGGAGTTGAAGAGAGCTTTGAGATGTGATATTGATATAAGGATTAAACAAGGATAAAATAATTGTCAAGGTTAAAGGATCCACTAATGGTATTCCAAACAAGTATAGTATAAACTGTTTTTATTACTCAACTGGAAACCACACACAAAGGATGTTCCAATCAGATTATAAATTGTTAACATGATTACATTAGTTATCTTATTCGAATAATGCTAATACTTGTAAATGTTGTAAGGTATTCATGATTATAACTTATGTTAACAACAAATCAAGTTCCTTTCATAGCATAGGTGTCGGTTATACCGTACGGTTTGGCTATGAAAGTGCCAAGTATTTGTTGTACCAAGGGTTATACAATATAAATCTAGATTAACCATTTAACAAGCAAAGTATTAAAAGTGAAAAGATAACAAATACAAAACATGTTAGTATCAAACATTAAAGTCCAAGTTGAGTTTATACTATACTTATTCTTACACCATTAGTGTAACTTTTTCACCTTGACATAATAAACTTAGCTAAACATAATGAAAGAGAAAAACATAAATAAACAAGATAAGAACATAAATAAGATATAAGTTAACTAAGTAAAGGAAAGTAAATGAAAAGCATAAACAAGAGATTAATATAAACAAAACTTAAGCATTACAAAAATATAAAGAGAGAGAGCAAGAACATGATCTTGATCTGAAAACCAAGATGCCAAAATGCATGGCAAATGCCTTCTTTTATAGGCTAAAATTTGAAACTAATGATTTGATGACTAATTGTTGAGTGGGTGGCCACATCTTGACTTGGTGATAATCCTTATCTTCTTGTTTGAACAAAACGTCATTGCTAACATCAGAATTTGAACAGATTGTCCGCATGAAAGTTCTAGGAAATTATCTTAGCTTTCCAACAAAAAAAGAATCGGTGTATTTGGACTTCTAGAACTTAAGATATGATCTGAACACTGAACAGTGTCTTGGCTGCAGGACAGATTCTGACTTCTCCGTTGTTGCTAAGATTTGGACTTCCGAACAGGAGAATTGAGTCTTGGACTCCCATGAATGTTTTAGGCCTATG
>Ga0307517_10010408_pt1 | contig 13016 bp, 5 predicted proteins | sample 23_EM_MG_FD_194515 | JGI IMG/M metagenome (GOLD analysis project Ga0307517, IMG submission 194515) | Populus trichocarpa ectomycorrhiza microbial communities from riparian zone in the Pacific Northwest, United States - 23_EM | ecosystem: Host-associated > Plants > Roots > Unclassified | place...
TTTTTTTAGAGTTCGTAGGACTGGTTATTGATAAGTTCACATGGAGCTTGAATTAGCTAGTTGGCCCAATTAAGTGAATTTTTTTGTAACAAGTTATGTTTTTTGTCATTTTCAGGTTAAATTTGCGGAACTTACTTTGGACACTTACAGGATGATGCAATGTTTAGAATGGGAACCTAGTGAATCTTTCTACCAAAAGCGTCCAGTTGAATCAGTTTACAAAAAGCATCCAGTTGAATTGAGTGAAAATGGCACTCTAATTGATCATTCTGGAGCTTCTGGATTGATAAATATAAACTTGGCTGCAGATTTGACCGATCCATCTTTACCATCAAATCCAAGGAAAGCTGTTCTTTATCGTCCTTCAGTGACATATTTGCTTGCGGTTAGTTCTGAAGATCTTACATTATTAAGTTACCCAGCTCTGTCTTTTATGCCTCAGTTGAGGCTGCTCTGCTTTTGAAGCAATTGATGTCATTTTTGTGAGGCTTTTCTGTTTGCATTATCAGGATTTCCTGTCAACCAGGCCCCATGCGAAATTTTTTCATTTCATCGAAAAAATTGTGTGGTAACTTCACTAGCATGGAACACAGTCGTAGTCAGTGTATGTTGTGGCAGAATTTTTCTGTGCAAGTAAATTTTGTATGACACAGTGACATCAGCTGTAGAACACGGCTCAATTTAACAAAATCTTATACAAGTAACATGTAGTTTACTATTTGAAAACCATGGTACAAGTATACTCGTGACTTAGTTTTCCCATTGGAAATCAGCGGGTAAGGTTCATATATAAGTTTCTGACCATTTCACATTTATTCCTTGAGGGCATATTTTTATTTTTCATTCCTTCATTGCCATGCTATATACTCCAAAATGCTGGTTTCAGTTTGACTAAATTATTCACTCACAGGTTATGGCAACAATTTGTGAAGAGCTCCCTCCAGAGAGCATCGCGCTCATATATTTATCAGCCTCAGGTTAATGATCCTCCATAAGCTAGTACAAGTCAACTGATTGTGTCTCATCATCCTAGACTAATTGTCTTCATGAATCACTTCTTCAGGGAAGGCTGCTCGAAGTAATGTTTTTCAAGTAGAAAGCTCTGGAGAATCAAAGAAATCTTCCAAAGACAGAGTTGTCTCTGGAGCATTCAGTGAACAGAAAATCCATGCACTTGAATCCCATTGTAACGGGAAGAGAGAGTCAAGTGACTACCATGACAACTGTCTCTGGTTAGGTCCTCGGGGAAATGGTGGTGAGTGGCTGCACTTCTTTGTTGCTCTTTCTAGTGTTTAGCCTCAGTTTACTGAATTTACTTTATCACTTTCCTGTGTTGCTGTTCCACTCTAAGGTGTGATGCTTTTGGATTTTCAGGGTCAAATGCCCTTTACCCTGGCGATATAATTCCTTTCACTCGAAGACCCCTTTTCTTGATTATTGATAGTGACAACAGCCATGCATTCAAGGCAGGTTTGTCATAACCTGTGAATAGCTTGTCGTAGAAATTGGATTGATTCTACAGTCTAGTGTTTAGAATTATTTTTTCTGGCTTGTGGTGGAACTGCATTTAAATTTAACATATGATGATTTCGTGTCTACAAATATCATTGAACATGATGGATTGCATTCATGCTTGCCCATTGATGTGGGTGTCTGTGTTTTGGGAGGGAGAGAAAATATGTTGCAGATTGTTCAAAAAAGAAAGAAAGAAGGAAGGAAAAGGAAAGGAAAACATGTTGCAGAGGATCTTTCTAAATTAAATATTTCATCGGTGCATGCATTGGATTTTTTCTGGCTTGTGGTGGAACTGCATTTAAATTTAACATATGATGATTTCGTGTCTACAAATATCATTGAACATGTTGGATTGCATTATCCATTGATGTGGGTGTTTGTGTTTAAGGAGGGAGAGAAAATATGTTGCAGATTGTTCAAAAAAGAAAGAAAGGAAAGGAAAGGAAAGGAAAACATGTTGCAGTCATTAGTGCATACATTGGAATTTTTTCTGGCATGTGGTGGAACTGCATTTAAATTTGACATATGACAATTTTGTGTCTACAAATATCATTGAACATGATGGATTGCATTGTATGCTTGCCCCTTGATGTGGGTGTCTGTGTTTTTGGAGGGAGAGAAAAATGTTGCAGATTGTTCAAGAAAGAAAGAAAGAAAGAAAGGAAAGGAAAACATGTTGCGGAGGATCTTTCTAAATTAAATATTTCATCGGTTTATTGCATTGGAATAACTTGCTGTTTGCATGCACATGCAGTTTAAAACTGCACTAGCTTTCATCAATCAAACTGTTGGATGTAACTTACTATTAATAATGCCAACTTCAAGCTTGATTGTTTATTGATCTGTCTTGCATTTGTTGTAATTAATAAAATTGTTCTTTAAACATGAAGAGCTGTCTGTTTAGACAATAATACCTATTGGTATGATGTACTTGAAAACTGCAACTCTATCTATATAAAAAAAAAATTTAGGTAAACTGAAGTGATTGATCTATAAAACTTAACACCAGTATCTAGAATATATATATAGACAGACTTATCATCTCACACCCTATGTCTTTCTATAGTACAGTGATGGTATCAACTCCTATGGCCGTGTTCTATTCAGCAAAATAAAAATAAAATAGTAAAATATTTACTACTTTTAATCTATACCTGGTGTGTTCAACTGATGTGCACAGTAGATGCAAAAGCCAAGGTTTTATGTTCCACTGATGCACATGGCAGCTGCTTGCCTGATTTATTTTAATCCCTTAATCAATATGCTAGTGCTGATTTATTTATTCCTTAATCTTCACTGTACTGTGGAGGAAGCAGCTACATTGTTGACCTCTTTTGGTAGCGAGTTTGATGGGATTCATTTCTTCCTTAATCTTCAATGTACTGTGGAGGTAGCTGCTGGGCATGCATAGCCTCATCTTATGACATGCATTTAGATCTGACTCCTTTCTACCAATGTCAATTTGTCTTGCTGGCATAACTGCAGAGGGATTTATGAGGCAAATATTGTCAATGCTTCTTATCATTCATCTGCAGGGTGTATCATACCTAGGATTCTCTGCATTTCATCTTGCCCTATTTAGTTCTGGTTTATCCGTAAAGTTGTTTATTTGAGTTGTGGATGATTTTCAGGTCCTGCATGGTGCAGAAAGGGGAGAGCCAGCTGCTTTGCTTCTTTCACCTTTGAGGCCAGCATTCAAGAATCCATCTGCTGTTGATACAACACATAATGGAAGTCAATTTACCTTTTTCCTGACTGCTCCTCTGCAGGCATTCTGCCAGATGGTTGGCATCACTTCTGATTCTGATATGGTAAGTTGTTGGTCTAAGTTCTTTAATTTGTATGATAATTTTCTTATTCCTAGTTTTTCTTTTATGGCTAATGACACTGTTCTTTTAGGATTCTTATAATGATGCTGAGGAGATACTTTCCCTTGCATTCTCTGAGTGGGAGGTTATTCTCTGTACATCAAAAGGCCTGGATCTGGTTTGGGCACAAGTTTTATCTGATCCATTTCTACGGAGGCTTATTCTTAGGTACAGTTATCTCTCAATAGAAGCAAAGTATTAGTAATCTGTGGAGTTGTTCAATATCCTTTATGCATTTTGATGGTTCTTGACTTGTGGCTGAAATGGTTCTTACAACAATAGGTTGGCCATGTAGATGCAGGACCCTTTCCCTTTTCATTCTTTGCTCCTTTCTATGTAATGATTGTTTTTAGTTTGGATATATTATTGGATTTTAGCTAATCCTCCAACATATGTTTATGGAATGTGTCTCCAGATTCATATTCTGCAGATCCGTGCTCTCGGTCTTCTGCCCTCCTGAAGATGATGAGCAATATCTGCCCGTTTGCCTACCCCATCTTCCCAGTTCTGTCTCTGCGAGATCTGAAGTTGTGCAGTCAGCTATAATCCAGCTCGCAAATCATCTTAAGGTTGCAGATTGTTTTCAATTTGATGACAAGGAAGCAAGATAAAAGTGCGGGTTTCTGGCTCTGAACTTCAATTAATTTAATGAGGTAAATAACTCCAGGAATTAGACCAGTTGGTTTTAAAGGCATTTCAAACTGCTGGTCGAGAAGAGAAAATTAGCCGCGCATGGTTGTTTCTGCTTGTTTAATGGTTGACATGCCAACTTACACGTTGTGGTTTGCTGTCTTAGGATGGTGCTTGATGATTTCCAGTTGTTAATGAAAATAGATGCTAAGTTGTTTAGGTGTTCGTCGGTGTATAATCTAATTGATTTATACTTTCTTAGAGTTGTTATCAAGCTAGTGCTAATTTTTTTTGTTCTTGTAATAGAAAATCAGGTTAGTCAGTCGAAGGGAATATATGTTTTTTTTTTTTTTAATTTTATAGTGGCAACGGATTCATGCATTATTGCTGAAGCCGCGGGAAAGGCACATGTAAATGAGCACTGGAATCCTTTAAAATTGCTGTGCAATTTACAAATTCGACTCGGTTTAATTGTTCGGTGTTCTTGGGTGGGTCCCTGTTCGAGCTACGGTTGTGCTCACCGCTTCTCTTTTCGGGATTTTATTCCCACAGCAATGGATGTAATAATTAGTTTTACTTGTTTAATCTTCATATTATTTAAATCTAATTCATAAATAACGTAATCATCTCAATAAAATGTATCCAAATTATGTCAGATGACAATTGAAATGTAATTTTTATTTTGAGACAATGTAATAGATGTACAATCAGCGTGATCAATCTTCTGTCTGTCTAAGATCTATCTATCAATGTAATAGCAAAAGGCTACATCAACAGAAAGACTACGCTTGAATATGGTTACGGCGAATCATGTTCATGCCTCGTGTAAAAAAAACAAAGAAAACTACGAAGTGAGACGAGTTTATTATGTCATTTTCTATATATAAAAAACAGGAAAAAAAAAATGAAGTATTCATGAAGTTTTTGCTGTTTAGAAGCTATAGATTAGTGCTTGTTTTATGCCGCAGGCCAATTAAAAAAAATATTGTAAAAAAAGATGTTTAAATGCAGTTATAGTATTTTAAATAAGAAAGAAAAATCTCACTGCTTGTGTAATAGATATTTCTAGGTCCAATAATTGTTGGTCTTATTTACTTGTATGAGAACAAAAAGATAATGAGACCAAGTTTTTTTAAAAAAACTGATCATGATGATTTGCATAAAAAGAGTACTTGTTAAAAAAAATAAATTATAAAATTTAATTTTAAAACAATTCAATACTAAATGATAAAAAAAAAATGCAAGTTAGTATGCGAAACCCACAACCCAAGTAGTGATTTCAAGATAACCATATAGAAAACAAATCAAAGAAAGTGTTGAAGTCGAATTTCCAACGAACTCAACATAGAAAAATAAAATTAAATGAAAAATCAACCAACAGAACAAAAAAAAACACCAGTAAAACCGAGTAAACCCTCCAAACCTTATGGCTAGACCATCTGAATGGGATAGCCTAATAGAAGGCAAAACAAGAAAAATTATGAAGTTCAATTCTAAAAAAAACCTAAAGTTCAAGGACGAAATTGAAAAAACCTTAATTTTTTTTTATAAAAAAACACCGTAAAAAATATATTTGAGTCAACACAAACTGAATTGTCAAACCCGCGATCTAAATTATGAAATTGAGATAGCCTCATAAAAATAAGACCGAAAAAAATTATGAAACTTAGTCTCTAGCAAATTCATTTTTGACGAATGAATTTGAAAAAGAAAATCAATGTAAAAAAAGATCTAAAAAAGAACAATGTTAAGCTGGGTGAACTTTTCAAACTCGTAGCCCAAGTCATGAGACCGGAATTACCTCCATGGAAAAAATCATGAAATTCAATTCCTAACTAATCAAATATTGAAAGATTAAATTGAAAAAAAATCAATTGTAAAAAAGACAAAAAAAAAATCAAAAGAAAAGGAACCCAATCTAAAATAAAAACAAAATGAGAGGACAACTTTGAATTTTTTTTTATAGATAAGTGTGAATTCTAAGGAGAGGAGAGAAAAAAAAATATGAAAAAAAAAATTGCCTTCCATGTGCAACCAACCATCACACGCATCACACTGCTAGATATGTCTCTCGATGACACATGGAATGCCACAAAGATAGCAACATTCTAACACTAAAAGAAGCTGCATGTGCCTTTAAAACTCGACGAATTCCTTTACATGTTTTCGTGTGCATTGCCCATTTGCCATTACCCTTTAACCCCATTTGTTTTCTTTTTTAAATATGTTCCCTCAAGCCATAATTATTTTAGATAAATAAAGTTAAGCTTTATTTTGCAAAACTGAGCATCAACCACTCATCAAAAGTTTTCCTTGATACAATGAAATCCTTATATCTAGACAAACAAAAAAAATTGTTAAGTCCAATCTCGAAACAATTACATTTTAAGGGATAGAGTTTAAAAGAATAAAAATTGAGTAACCAGAAAAAACTTGGGGCTCATATTTTCCTTGCATGCACTTCAGTCTTTGATTCTTTTAAGAAGAGGGGGTTGAATATTTGTCTATTGTTCAAATTTAGTCCCCATAACTTAAATTATTTTAAAACAATACAACCTCATTTAATTTTGCCAAAACAAGTATCTACTTAGTGCAATTTTTCCCCTGACATTGCGAGAACCCTACTCGAAACTATCTAAAGCAAAATATCAAGTTCAATCGCAATTCAACCCAATTTAAAAGGATGAAATTGAATTTCCATATAAAACTTGAGTGACTAGAAAAAAATACCATCACAATCCATAGTAATTTTATGTCTCGGGGAACAATATTTTCCCTTAGAGTTTTAGTTTTTTTTTTTGCAATTGTAATTGTAACTAGATATTACAAAAGTTTAGGTTATATAGCATGCGTTTTTATGTGGTCAAGTTAAACCAGTAAAGAGATCAAAGCAATCTAGTATGCGTGTGCACACATATATATAGGATTATAGTTTAAGCATAAAAAATCCTAGTACGCACTATCACATACAAAGCAAAACTAATTAATGATAAAATAGTACATGTTTAAGTTGTTGACATTTATTGGAGAATCGACAATTTATTTTGTCTTGTATTGGAAAATTCTTGGGTAAGTTTAAGGCACTTACTTACTTAAGATCATAGAATCAAAAACAAGTAATAATTTGATGATGTTAATGATAAATCATTTGTCCTCAAGCTTTTATTGCTCCTCACATGATGTGAACATGATAATTATGTAATTATCCTCCCATATTCCAAGTACTCCTTATTTAAATGCATTATTAAACAAGGTTTAGGAACTAGAGAAATTTAAAACTCAAAATCCCTAAATAACAAGCACTAGATTAGGGAATGAAAAAAGTTAAAGACATGGCAAAAGGAATGGTAAAAAAAGCTAAAAAAAACCACATGGAAAAAGGTTAAAGAGCTACAATTTAGTGTGATGAACATCTTCCATTTAACTCGTATCTATACTAATTTTTTGAACCTACATTGGTGAAGGATTAATCATGAGAAATAACCATAATTAATTCTCATCTTTTGACCTTAAATAACCCTTTAAAAAGAAATAAAAATTTGATAATTTTTAGCTTTAAAACCATATGTATTTCCTTTGAAAACTATTCAGGAAGATGAAGAAGATTAAATGTTCAGACTCTTTATTCATGGGTTGGATATTCATAAATGGACCAACAAAAAAATAATTCTATATGAGTAGAGAATTATTTATAAAAAACTCAAATCCGAGTCCAAAATAAATTAGCAAAAAACATAATCAAACCGACACTTGAGGCCTATGCCTGAGCCGAGCCAAGTACGTGCGCGTTAAACTCAAACTATTTTGCGAAGACTTATTTATGACTCTTCAACTTTCCACTATATAAACTACAAGAAAATCTTATTTTTTTTCTATGTGGGATACAAAGTATTGAACTTTATTTCATAAAAACATGTTAACTAAAGGTTCTTTGAGATTAATTTTTTATTTATCTATAATTTATTTTAATTATGTTAATATTCCATGACAATGAACTCCTATTAATGAATAATTTCCAATGGAATTTTAACCCTAAAAAAAAAAAGAATTCCACTTTAAACTTGACCTAATATATCTTTTATTAAAATAAATTATAATAGTTTAAAGATTTTTTTATGTGTCTTAGTGTTCAAGAAATAAAAAAAGAAGGATGAAAGTTGGAGGGGGAATAAAAAAAAAAAAACAAAAACACGATGAAGATTGGGCAAATGACTCAATTTATTCTTGCATAATTGAACATTTTATATGTACTTACATGTTTAATTATTATATATTTTTTTAATTTTTTTTATAATATACATCCATATAAATTATTTTTTAATTTTTCGATGTGAGATAACTATATATAGCCTATATTCACATGGATTATTTCTTAACTTTTCAATGTAGTGTAACTATATAACACTTTATATTTTTACGTTTCGATGTGGAATAATTATACTATACTTCATGCCCCAATATTTTTTTTAATAACCTACATCCACTTGCATTGTTTCTTAATTTTTCGATATGAGATAACTATATATGGCTACATTAACATGCATTATTTTTTAATTTTTTAATATGGGGTAACTATATATAGCAATATTCATATAAATTGTTTTTAAAATTTTTGATATGAAATAAATATGCTACACTTCACATTTCTTTTTTATAGTCTACATTCACGTAGATTGTTTATTAACTTTCCAATGTGAGATAACTATACTATACTTTTTACCTCATATTTGTTTTTTATAGTCCACATTTACATGCATTGTTTCATAATTTTTCTATGTGAGATATTAAAATTTCAAACATATTTTTTAAAAACTTTCCTGGGTTTACTCGAGTCAACCTGTGACCCACGACTCGGCCCCTTGCTTGGTCAATCTCCAGGCCGCGTTTAATAACTATGCTTATAACTAGTGTTTTTATTACTTAAGTTTGTGGAACACAAAGTTAAAGAACATTTGTTAACGATCTCGTTATCAAACACATCCTTAAATTTGTAATACTCAAGACACCATTTATTTTCTTGTTTGGAGCCGTGTTTGCGTACATTTTAAAGGTATGTTTGGTTTGAAAAATTATTAAATTGATATTCTTAGTATTTTCTGATAATCTTGATATGTTTATATATAAAATAAAAAAATAAAAAATAAAAAGTATTTTATTATATTTTCAAATAATAATTACTTTAAAAAATTATGGTACACTACAATAACACACAACCAATTAGTTTTGGCCCATTGATCTTTTAGAACATAAATGTAATTTCACAACTCCTATGCTCCGTTTGTTTACTCGCAATAAGATTTTTATGAGGCTCCGTGAATTTTAATTGTTTATTAATCAAAATAAGATTGGAAGCATACACTTACTAAGAAATGTATTTACATAATTTAAATGAGTAGACAGTATAATCAAATTATAAATTTCAATTCATTTCTAAACATTCCAAACTACATGATTCGATTTTAATATTAGCATATTAAAATAATAATAAAATATATAAAAAATAATTTTAAATAAAAACAAATATTAAATTTTTGGCGACCTTTATTAAGATCGAGTTCCATGTTACAAAATTCACGATACATAAAAGTACAGAAAACAAAAGTGTCACTTCCCTCGGCCAATAGAACTGTAGAATCAAGCCTTCGCGATCCTCGTCACTTCTCTAAGACCACATCCTTGCCGTTCATATCAAGTAGAGAAAACACAAATTAACAATGTTTAAACCGTCCGATAACAAGGAGAGAAAGCACAAAGATATCCAATCTTACCCGTCCGATTCCTAACTCCAAATCTCTATAAGTAAGCCTTGACTTCACTAGATTTCAAACTTTACAAAAATTCGACGCAGGGAGGGAGCGAGAGATTCTCGAAGAGATTCAAAGGTGCCTTTTTCGGAGTATTCTATTTTCTCTTGTTCCTAATTTAGGGTTTCTGATTAAGTTCTTCGATCATTAGGGTTACTTGTTGTTTGAAATTAAAGTCTGCTTTGGGGGATTTTGGGTATTGAATTTGTGTGTTCTTGATTCGGTGTTTGAAATTGTTGGATCCTTTTCGAAGTTTACGGTTTATTTATCATTTTCGTTTCAATTAATTAATTTTTCTTGCGTTGTTATGATTGCAATTATTGATATCAACTTTCAAACCAATTTAGGATTTTTTAGACTTATAAGTTTTGATGGAACTGTTTTTTTATGTCACTAGTTGTGTAATAGTTTCAAGGTCATTCATATTTCGATAACATTTGTTGAATTGTGGTTATGTTTGCTTGCTGAGAAAATGTAAGGAAAACACATTTTCGTTCATGGCCTATGTTATAAGCTTGATCAAAGATATGAATTCTGCATAAGACGTGTGGTTTTGATTATGTTTTCTTCTGTTTCTCAAATGTTGCCCAGGAGGCCTAAAGCGAGGTGGTCAATATCTGCATGAAGTTGTGTTAATGAATGTTAAATGTTGTCTTTTATTTGTTATTTGGATGATTGTTTCTGATGAATTGGTTGTGTATAGATGGCCCGTACCAAGCAAACTGCTCGTAAGTCTACTGGAGGAAAGGCACCAAGGAAGCAGCTCGCTACCAAGGTACTTTTTTTCTCTTTTATTCCATCAGGTCTAATTATTTGTGTTTTGGCGGGCGTAACTTGCAATAAATTGTGTTATTCTGTTAATTCGAAATCTCTGTTGTTTATTAATAGGCTGCTCGTAAGTCTGCCCCAACCACTGGTGGAGTGAAGAAGCCTCACCGTTACCGCCCTGGAACTGTTGCTCTTCGGTGAGTTATAAACTGTTCCTTTTTCGAAGGGGCTGTGCACTTGTTCATTGCTTGTTTCTGATTAGGTATTTTGTTGTTAATTAACTAAATGTTAATATGTTGATGTCATGCAATGCAGTGAAATCCGTAAGTATCAGAAGAGTACTGAGCTCCTGATTAGGAAACTCCCTTTCCAGAGGCTTGTTCGTGAAATTGCCCAGGATTTTAAGGTATGATTTATTGATTCGGTAGTTATTATCTTGATAGTGTTTATGGATGTGGATTTGGTGTTTCGATACTGATGATAGTGCGGTTTTTTTTTTTTTTTTTGTGTAGACTGATCTGCGTTTCCAAAGCCATGCTGTGTTGGCACTGCAAGAGGCAGCTGAAGCATACCTTGTTGGGCTGTTCGAAGACACCAACCTTTGTGCCATCCATGCCAAACGGGTCACCATAATGCCCAAGGATATCCAGCTGGCTAGGAGGATCAGGGGTGAACGTGCTTAAGGGGGCACATGCTGAAAGGGGAGAACACTGTTCTATTAATCAGCAGCAGCAAAGTTTAGGTAGTTGATAGGTAGGTTTGGTGGTAGTGGTGTAAGGCTGTGTGATGGTTGGGTTAGTAGAAGGCTGTGTGATGGTGGGGTTAGTAGATGGTGTTTTATCTTGTGGGGATTGAACCTTTGATATATTTTATTCCGTTGTAACTCTGTTTGACCGGTTGTCTTTTCTTTCGTGACATGAGGCCACAAGGAAGTGGTTGCATGAACAAATGCTATATTTTTGATCTAATTCTTAGTTTAGTTTTGTTAAATCTAGAGTTTTGATCATTTTTTCGTTGTCAACTGGGAAGATGTTGGCGAAACGAATTTTTGGTTTCCGTGTAGTTTTGGGGCTTCCAGCGGTAGGTGTTTTACGCAAACTATGTTCTCAACGTCAAAATTGACGGTGGGTTGTTATGTTTGGATCTGGAAGAGGAGCTACTATGGTGTGTCCATTGTCTCTTTGCGGTGTTCTCGATAGGCGCCGCCCGTTCGGTTGAGTGCCGCCGCCTTGTCGGGGTCTTGTCTTGGTAATTTGGCAGCCTATTATTAACTGTTTGGTGATTGGTATTTTTGGTAGTATTTGTTGGCCATTTTTATATACCACAGTTAAAATAGCCCCTGTTTATTCACAGCATCTTCTCAGGAGGGATGGGACAGTAGAGAGATAATTAAGATTTAAGTTTTGTATTTTTAAAACAGAGTTTTTATATCCCTTTAAAAAATTTTATTTTAAAATTATTCGATTAAAATATTTAAAGATTAATTTACTTAATATAATTTTAAAATTTCTTTTGGGGGTTGGATATGGAACAAAGCATCACTTGATGATGTGAGGGTTGATTCGGTGCGAGTCTGTCACAATTGAAGTTGACTGTTAACCGGATTAGCCTAATAATAATAGTAGATATGATTGTAGATGTGATCACGGTTTTAAAACTTGATTTGATTGAGGGTCGTCTCGCAATAAGGTCAATAAGATCTGGATTATGTGTCGGGGGGTTAACTTAACTTATTTGTATCAATGTAAACTTTATTATTATAATTTTATAATTTTTAATTCAAGGGACAGCTTGGAGCAAAGTCAGGATCAAGAGGGTTAATTTGTGTTTACCCTAGTCAAGTCAATGTTAAGCAAGGTAAAATCTAGGTTATAGGTTAAGAGATTTAATAATTTAGGTTATAGGTTGAGAGGTTTAATACGGGTTGATTCGGGTCAATATATGGATAAAAATAATAATTATTATAATTTTGAAGTTGCGGATCAACCCTTTAAGTTGATCTTAGTTTTATAATTAAAGTTATTTTAATATTATTAATTTCAATACTCAGTATATATAAATCAAAATAAAAAAAATAATATTTAATTTTTTTAAATTAATAAGTTCGATAATAATGTATATTAAAAATAAAATAATTATATATATATTTTTTTATCTTGTATATTATTACTAAACATATTTTTATTTTTATTTTTTTTATTCTAAAAGAGTAGTATTTATATAGTTTTTAATGGAGAGGCTCTTTTATGATTTATTTTGTATGCAAAAGTTTATCATATTCTAATCTTATCGCATATTTTAAGTCTTGGTTATGATATATTTTGTAAACATGAATCTCATTATAACATTTTTCAAAATTTATTTTTTAAAATCACAATTAAAAATATTTTAAACTTATTTTAACCGCCAAAGCTATCGCAAGGGTTGGTGT
>Ga0307517_10010410_pt1 | contig 13015 bp, 9 predicted proteins | sample 23_EM_MG_FD_194515 | JGI IMG/M metagenome (GOLD analysis project Ga0307517, IMG submission 194515) | Populus trichocarpa ectomycorrhiza microbial communities from riparian zone in the Pacific Northwest, United States - 23_EM | ecosystem: Host-associated > Plants > Roots > Unclassified | place...
ATTTGTAATCCTTTTCTTCATTCGTTTAAATATTTCTAAGACTCTGTAGTTAGGTTCGAAGAATTTATTTGCATATACAGGAAGAACTTAGGAAATTGATATTATATGTTAATCAAATTCTTTTTTTATTATCATTCATATATTAAAAATTAGAACTTTTTTGAAAAATAACACATTTAGGATAAAATTTTAGAGGAATGACACCGTTTAAAAAAAATATTGGGAAAATAGCATAATTTAACACAACTGTTATTCTGAATCATGGTTTTAAACAAAACCGTTATTCAGAATCATGGTTTTAACACAACCGCTATTCTGAATCATGGTTTAAATCAAAACCATTATTCTGAATAACGGTTTTAATATCATTCGATGCGAGACTGAGGAGGAAGCTCAAAAGGCTATTGAGCGAATGCACGGCAAGGTTTGCTATGATGACTGTAACTAGAACACGTACAGAAAGAATTGAATAAGATAGAAGAGTTGGCAAGTGTTGATAAAGATAACACATACACATGCACACATGAGCGTGACTAGGACATTCATTGTTGATACATTGCCGAAAGTGATTAGAGTAGACACACCATATGACGCAGCTAGAGCTCCCCCCACTTCAGCTGGTACTGCCATTTTTATAGCTTTTGAAGCAGCCAACATAAGCCTTTATCATTTTCAAGGCTTGCGTTTTATGTGTAGTCTAGCAATCCAATGTGGTGCTTTGAGATTAAATAAAGAAAAAAGGCACTACACCCTGGCCCCATCTTTGTGGAATAACAAGTAATATGAACTTAGTTTGAATTAAAGGACTTCTTGAAATGAATATGATTTGATCTCTCTTCCATTAGGATGTATGCTGTGAAAATGATGCACCATTTATGAAGCAGCTAAATATGCAATTATAGGAGCAGTAATACCCGAATAAGGTTTTTTAAAAAAAAAAAAACACATCAAACTTTCACTGAGACCAGAGGTTGAAACTTCTCAACTTCAGATGTTTCTAAATGTGATTGGAACATGGCAGTGCCTTCCTCTTGGCAGCATTGGAAAATGGCCGCACCTTCCTCTTGGAAGTATGAGAGTGAAAGCACTTACATGGTATAAATAAATTGGTATCAAAGTCTCAAATGGTTCTTTCAGTGTTATCACTCCATCAACACCAAGCCCCTTCGGGCATGGAACATTAGCAGGGAATGCAACAGGACCGCTATTCCTAGTAGCGTTTCATTAATAAAACCGCGATTCGCATTAACGGTTATGTGAAAGTGTGCTATTTTCCCAAAACTTTTCTATCCTATGCTATATTCTCAAAACTTTTACCATACTGTTTTAGTTTAGTAAAAGACCCTAAAGATTAGGATGTTAAAAGGTACAACAGACCATGCATATTGCACATGTCTGAGGGTTAGTGTAGCATGAATTCTTCAATCCTAAAATGTATAAGCATGTGAGCCCCCAATTCTACCAACAGCAATCCAAGTGACAGTGAATATAACATCATACAGTGCATGATGTGAGAACGCATATAAACCTACACTCGGTAAAATAAACAAAAACATGAGTAAAAAAAGAGAGACCGGGAGTAATAACAGATGCCACACACCTCATGCCCAAGTTTCACACCCATTTCTTGAGAAACTCTAGCAGCAACACTCATGGCAGCAACTCGCCTTGGCTGTGTACAACCAACCTGTAAGAAGCAACAAAAAAAGGTTGATATTCACAAAAATGTCAAACATGTTGACACCAGCTTTCTCAAATCATTTAGGCAAAACCTTTGGTTATCTCTTAAAGTAATCTGGCACACTTTTAATTTTGCCTATCTTAGCACATCATTTTCCATGTTGCAAGTCATTGTCAAGTAGAATTAAGGAACAATAAAAACACCACAACATCACCCAGTCCCAATAGTTTCTTTGGATGTAATTGTCAACATTAAGAACACAAGGCATAATTGACTTTCGAGATAAATATATATAAGGGACAAAACTAGGGCCATTCCCAATCATTTTTCTTGGATCACAGATGACCCTATGGGAGTAGGGGATGCACGCATCCAATGTACTGGGCCATTGCCCTATTGGTGACACTAATTGTTGTTTCAATGTTATATCTGTTATCTAAAAGAATCAGTGTTAAAGGCATGTTTAGTTGTGTGTAAATACAAATGCATGTTACATTGGTGTTCGAGGTCATTCCTGTTTTGACTCTCTTCTTAAATCACTAGAATTAAGATTCAGTTAAAACAAGAAATTATGGAATTTAACTACAACTTTAGGCAAATAATTGAAAATTATACCACAAAAAGAATATCAACATAATAACAGAGCAAGTTGCAATAATTGCATCAGTTGTTGATTCCCAAAAACCCAATACTGTAACAAGAAAATTTTGCATGCATGTCCATTTGTACCGAAAATATGACAAGAAAATGCTACTCGAATTTTTGACAAGTAATAATTTACTAGAGGGTAACAACTGGAACAATAGAAAAATGACAAGTAGCATCTACAATGGCAAATGCATATGAAGGAACAAGATTATACCTTCCCATGCTTGGTGTAACCAGCTTCATGAAGATACTGTGGTATCTGTGTGGTCTTCCCTGAACCAGTTTCTCCCACTATGATAATAACCTGCAAAAGAGATTGTAAAATATTATTAAAACAACATGAATTGAGCGTCTACATCCAGTCATGCACATGCAAGTAGTAAGTAAATGCCATGTTACAGACTCAGGCACAGTGGCTGGAGATGCCCCATCTAATAACACATTATAAATCGTATGACTGAACACTGTTCAGAAATTAGATGAAAGCATTTATATGCTTAAACTACTGGATAGAGGGGACAGAAAAGAATTTTGAGGTCCAAAGAGAGATGCTTTAATTTTAAGTCATTTGATCCAATACTAGTTAGGAAAGACATGGTCAAGCGAATCCCCGAGAAGTGCATTTTCTTCCTATTGAGGAAAGTCTTGGTCACTGCTAGAGGCAACTTTCAATTGGTAAGCTACTAGGAAGGCAAATGCACTTCCCAGGTGATTATCTTGGCCAGTTGCTGATTAAGCTGTATGAGTGCTTTGGAATCAGTTCGCTGCTTGCTTATTCATTTCATTTCAAGCACAAAATTGATGTGCATGTCTTCTTAGAAGCTACTAGGAAGACGAATGCACTTCCCAGGGGATTATTGTAACGACCTGAAATTTCCATGTAACTTTTATATTTCTAATCATCATGTCTGAGTATAATGTTAATCCCCGCGTACAATCGCGCTATTGGGACTAAAAGTGGTAAGAAACTCAAAGAAAAAATTTATGATAATTATGAATAGAGATCTCCAAAGAATTAGTCTAAGACCCAAGATGATTTAAGTAAATTATATGGTATGTGAAATTCAGATTTTTGACGTCAAGTTTTCAACTGTCCAGTTTTACACTATTGAACATATCTCCTAATACGACTGTTGGATCGGGTTGAAATTTTACGTGAGGTCTTAAGACATAATGTTTTACCTTAGGTTAAAATTTGCCCTATTCATAATTATCATAAATTTTTTCTCCGAGTTTCTTACCACTTTTAGTCCCAATAGCGCGATTGTGTGCGGGGATTATACTGAAATTCAACGTTTCTTGCGCAAAGGATCATGCATTGATTTATTTGACATTTCCTTCTGCTTTACACATAATATCACCCAATTTACAAAATTTCCTTCTTCAAATTATTATTTTTACCTGGTCAGAGAGTTTTCACGATTTATCGTTAACTAATATTTCGCATGCTATTTTATTACTTTAGCTTCTCTAAATTTTAAATTAATCTCCCGGAAATGTTCGTCCCAATTCATAAGATTTTCTCCCTAATTTATCATTTTTCAATTAATAGTTACCCTATTTAACCCAGATTTATCTATTTACCCTATTTATTTAACCCAGATTTATCTGTTTTTGACTGGGGGTTTACAATTATCTTGGCCAATTGTTGATTACTCTGTAAGAATGCTTTTGAATCAGTTCGCTGCTTGCTTGTTCATTTCATTTCGAGCACGAAATTGATGTGGATGTCTTCTCTGTAGCGGGGATCTGTTTGGGATGCAAGGTTGGTTGAAGTTGTGAAGGCTTTGTGAGGTGTACAGTGTAAACAAGATAAGAGTAAAATTCTTGCCTTTCTACCTCTTACAATTTTTTGGCTAGGGCAGGAGGAGTGTAATAAGAGCCTTTTGAGAGACAAGAGCTGCCTCTCTCTTTGTTAGTATGGATAGCTCAAGTAAAACACCTTTCCCCTTCTGCTAAGACGAGAGATTACTACCATCAATGAAAAGCAAGAAAGACTTCACTTGAGAGGAAAATACTAGAGAAAAAATAACCAAATAATATCTACCCTAGCAAACTAGGCCTAATCCAAAATCTGAGTGGTTTTGGTAGCATGCAATGGTAGTGTGCAATTCTTTGAAAGTGTTCTTTCATTAAAGGTTTTTTATAACCGTGTTCTAGTAACTTTGCCACTCTTAATTATTTTATCCCTCCAATCACAAGAAAATATATATGATGCTTTAGGATGGAAAAAAGAAATACAAGAATAGGCCTCTTGTGATAAATAAAAATCAGTGTAATGTAGCAATTAGAAAATACATATCGAAATCATAATTTTAAGTTTTTCAAAACAAAGAAATTGTATCCAAACTTCAAAGATACAGGAAAAATTGCTTTCTTTCCTACCCTAACCAACCTTTCCTAGCTATGGTTCAAAACAGGGTTGAATATGTCAGCTGTTGCTGCTGAGCCAGAACTTTGTTTTACTATGATTTCTTGGTCTTCTGACCTCAGGCAATTATCTTTACAGCTAAAAACCTGTCCCAAAAAGGTGTAAACTCCAATAATGCCAAATCAGGCAAACATTATCGTTTCAATAGTACTTTAACCTTTGCCATTTTTCTTATCCTATTTTCATTAATGGACACAGGGAAACAGGCAGCCATTCTTGATAGCATGAAACACAACTTAGCCCACATGATCTCATTTCAGAACAAGTGGAACTCTAGGGAATGAGGCAAGTTCATGTAACAAAGACTATAGTTTACATATGAGCAAAAAATAACCATCAGCGACAAGTAGGGACCAATTAGCAAAAGCATTAAATGTTGCAAGAAAATACCTGATGATCATTGATAGCTTTGAGCAGTTCTTCTCGATATGGATAGATAGGCAAGGTTTTTCTATCTTCCTGAAAGAATAAAAAATGCAGGTGATAGTTAACAGCATAACAGTAAATCACATGTTTTCTGGTAGACTACTAGACATGCAAATGTTCCCACAACCACTGCAGGCGTTTGTTACTCAGAAAATCCTAGAAGACTGCAATGTCGAGTGAGAAAAGAAAACACATCAGATCATGCATTTACAAAACAATAAATGGTCTTTTATGCATTGCAAAATGATCATCACAGCCTGACTCATATTCATTGAAGCTTTACTTTTTGGGAGCTATTTTAATGCTATGTCCACATTCCTTATTTCATTCCTCAGAGGATTGTTAGTATTAGTTTCATTGTGATTGCAAATTACAATTCCAAACATCAGATTAATCAAATCATAAACTTGATTATGATTTGCAAATCAAATCTCCTCATATAGGAACAGGATTTTTAAAGCAAGGGAAGAAACTTTTTGGGAAAAAGATCTGACATAAAACAGGGAGTGCAAGAATCATATGGGAATGGGAATAATAAGAGCCAAAACTCTAATCAAGGAAATGTACAATCTTGTTCTTATTTTCATGACTTGAACTTGAAAAATAAATAACCTATATATGTGATTACAGTTTGCTTTATAAATAAATTCAAGTGAACCACAACACTCAAATTCCATATATTCCAATCAAAACTTTTTCAACCCAATCAATTAAGACCAATTTCTATCATCAGTTTCATCACTTGGCTCATTGCTACCATAGCTTTCCTGCTGAGATAGTATTACACATTGTTATACTATTCAATAAATTTATTCACCAACCTCAAAATGTCCTTTGTTTTTAGTAGCAGAATTACTTCCAAAGAAGAAGAAGATGAAGAAGAAGAAGAAAGAAAGCAGACCCCATTAGCCAAAAAAAAATTCGAAAATACAACACATGATGCAAATAGCACCTGGAAAGTTTATCGTAGGGGGAAAACGCTACAAGCATGTCCATTGGCTTGCCATAATTGGAGCTAACCTAGACTGTTTTACTATTTAATATAGCATATTTTGGGGGTTCTAACTGAGAGGGGCAGTTTGTAATTTTTGTTTGTCAGGGGTAATTTTGTGATTTTTGAAAGTTGCCCAGTCAACTTCTTCAGCATTAACAAACCTGCCAACCAGCACCAGTTATGGTGCACACCTCCTTAATCACCTACTTAAGGCACCTCCTTATTAGCCTAAAAATATTGGTTGTAACCCCTACATTGCAAGGATGGGTTTTTGAGTGAATGAAATTGAGATTTTCTGCCTTCAAGGTTAGGTGCGTGATGTTCTTATCTTAGGTGTGATGCTTAAGAATTCCTAGGAGTGATTTCTAGAAACCCCGGTGGGATGCTAGGTTTGATTTCTTCCTTTTTTTTAAACTACTTTATCCTTAGTTCCTTGTTTATTTACTTCTCTCAAGCACAGCCTTAAGCTAAACATATCCAAATCCCCACCTATAACCTATTTCCCCTTATTAACCTATCAATCTGTTGTCACTTGTAAACCATGGTATTTAGGTGCGGTAATTAAAGATCTTGCTTCAGCACACCTGAAGCTTCTCTAAAGCTGATTTTGCATTGGACTCATCAAGTGACTCAGTGGCCAGCTCATCATCAAACTGCATGTCAAAAAAAAAAAAGCAAGGATAAGAGAATTGCAGCAGAAAATTGAATGATCACTTGAGATTTAAAAGAAAAGGAAAAATAAGATATACCTTGTCACCCTCCACAACCGTTGCCTTGATAAACTCAATCTGGTCCTCAAACACAAACCTAAACACATTTAAAAAGACTAATTAACTGCAAGTTCATGAAACAAGCAAAGCATCAAAATACCTCAATATAAATTTGTTTAACTTAAAAGAGGAAAACAAATAAGAAACCAAAATGAGAAATGGAGATGTCTGATTAGAAATTAAAACAAGACAAAAAAAAAACATTGGGATGGAAATTTTGTCGATATTGTAATGGTGAAGTGATGTTTTAACTTACTGATAATCATCAGATATTTGCTTTTTATTTTTAGAACCATATTTCAATGTTGCTTTTTCTGCAAAATGGTGAGTGAAGAATATCAGTACATCCAAAAAAATGAACGGAATTTGGAGAGTAAAACATGATGTGTTTGGTTGAATGTAATTTTATGTAATATTCCATTACGAATTTGATGATCTTCCCAAGCTTCCTGTTCAGCAAATGGGTTCATTTTATCTCCAGCGCTGCCATCCCTACAGCAAACAAACAGTATGAAATGGTTTAACGTCAGAACAAACCACTCCAGTCTAAAGCAAAATATGCTACTTGTGAATACTAAAATTTTCCATTTCTAACAAAATGTGGTTCATGTTCTGCAGAACATTTTTGGTGATTTCAATCACCAGATGCTTCCTTTCAAACTGACCTGTAACGCTGCAAGGCCACAGAAAATCTCTTCTCCTGATTAACGCCTCCTTCTTCATCATATGCTTCTGGCATCCTGTACTGCACTCCAGAAAGAATGTTGGATGGCACATCAAGAGTTAGCAAGCAACAATGACATATAGTGACTAGAAAAAAAAATGTATACAAACAGCATATAGATGGCATGCATCTTTTCGATCGTTTTTCTTTTTTGTCATGAAAACTGCTTAGAAGGTCTCCAGCAATTTCAGGTGTCACAGAGAAAGAAATGTAGAATGAATTTGCCTTCTAAAGTCTCAGCCAATTTGAATTTGAATACCTTAAAGAGGACAATATGATGAGAAGGGAATTTAAAGGTTTAACAATAGTGTAACCAAGTGATTCCATATGTGATTAAATTCAAAAATCAAATTGCAAAATCAAAAACTTCTCATCTATCTCTCTACTTCTAGAGAGAAACTAAAAGCTGGATCTGGAAAGAAGTTACAACTAAATTTTCTGATCCCCTCCCTTCACTTCTCTCCTCGTTTGAATACCTAAACAAAGGAAATTGTTACATCTTTCCACTTTTGAACATAGTGTAGTGCAAAAGTACAAGCTCTGATTGAACATACCTTGTAGAAAGTATCCTAAATAAGCAAGCACACTAGAGTTTATTCAAGAGCATCTAAAACATGTTTACTTGGGAATGCCAACAGAATATTGACCACTACGTGTCAGAATAGAGGAATGGAAGAATCCAACCACCTTTGTCAGTGCAAGGGGAAGTGTGTTACTATTTAACAATATGTTCACTACTCATTAATATAACTAATTAAAAATTATGACAACTACACAATTAATGAAACAAGTCTAAAAAATATGACATTTTATTAGCATCGGTGGTGGCAGAGTGGGCAAGGGCGTGCATGAGTGCTTCCATGTGTGAACACTTATATACATGTGAGAGAGAACTCCAAGATTTTATTAACATACAAGTTCCAGATTGTCCCATGAGAACACCAGTAACTTCAGAAAAACATGAAGGTTATATTGGAGTGGTTAGGAGCAGAATAAATTTTTTGATATATACATTGCATTGGGTAGATTTGGCATATGATTGTGTGAAATGACGCGAAAGGATCCATCTAGCTGACCCCAACTAGTTTAGGATTGAAGTATTTTGTTGTATATGTATAAATTACATTGCCAGGAACACAAGAAAGGGTACACCCATGCACACCAAAACTGTACAAAGTAGAACTCCTAAGGCTGCAAACTGATAATATTTAACAATCACAAATATGAGTGAAAATACTACATAAAAACTAAAAGCCCGATCTAAATTCAAGTATATAATTATGCAAGGAAAATGCAAAAGAGCTAAGAATCGTCTTCTGAAATAATTACCGCAACATAAAATAACTCAATCAAGATAACAAAATTAAATAGAACCATAAAAAAATGGTAAATTACCTCATTCGTGTCCTCAACGTCCTCTGACCTCTTTTTCACAAGCTCATAAATTTCCTTCTTGTATCTGTTAAAATAAAGCATTCATAGTGCTTAATAGTAGTCAATATCTGGTAACTGAACCACCCAACATTACCGAGTATAAAAATATGTCCAGACGCCATTATAGGAGAATGATATTTTGAGCTTGGGGCAGCTTTGAGCAAATAGTACAAAATGCATATGAAAGATTGTATTCTTTTACCTAGAAACTAGAGAAATAACTTGATGGCTACAAGTTTAAGTATGTTCTCCAGATGTCCAAGTACAAAACAAAAGGACCACAATCCTCATAAGACATGACCTGAACCAAAATAAAAAGATATGAAGCAGTCCAAGTCATTGCACCACATTATTTTTTGCACCATGGCCACATTAGTGAAGGCATAAAAGAGCCACCCAAAAGAGATATTCAACTAAGGTGACAAGGGGTACCAATTATATAAAGCCATAGCATGACTAAACAATTACGTAAGACCACTGTTTGGCTACACTAGCAGCTAACAGCAATATCTAGTCCACAAACCACTAACATGAAGAGATACACGATACACTCAGAATCAAAGGGCTTTGTGATCAGCAAACAAGTTGAAAAGTATTTCATGTGGTATTTGTCTTCAATATCTAGAACACGCACTCTAGAACAGTTGCTATCGCAATGACCAATTAATAACCTGTTACTGTTTTTATCATATGGGTATAAACAATTTTGCAGGTGAAGATAAAGGAGGAAATTTTGTGAAAGAGTATGGATACATCGCAGACAATGAATTGGATTTATTACCTTAGTTCACGATATTCGGCTTCCGTGAGCTTCACACCATCAAAGAGGTATTGTTCATCCTCAATGTCATCTCTGAAAAGGATATGGATAATTGAAGAAAAAACAGGGAAAGAGAAGAAAAACATAAAAGTAGATATTATATGCAATTTATGATATTCAGCCTGAAGTTCAAGATTATTTAACAGTGTCTACCATCAGCAAGGTTATCATGTTATTAAGGCTAAAAACACCAGTAAGCAAGACAACTAAAGCAAGGTGATAGCAATATCCCATGTGTGATTATGCAATACCTGATTTCTTCCAGTTTCTTTTGTTCCCTTTTCTTTAGATATTCTTGTCGTGACACCTTTCTGAATCAATGCCAAGGAAGAAGAATGATCAGCAACGCTACCCTGTCATTAAACAAGGAGCAGCAGATAATCAAATACGAACCTCAAAGTGTCAAGCTCATTTTTCTCCAAAGCATTTGATCTTCGAACTGCCTCTTCTGTTGCATGATAAGCAAGATGAGATCCCATGAAAAAAAGCATTGTTAGAGAACTTTTATGCATGTGGGTATGTAAACATAAGCACTCGAGATTTTATACCTTCGTCCTTCTTTTTCAACTTTGGCTCTGTTAGCTGTTATAATAAGACCAGACAAGACCATCAGTAAGAAACAAGCACCGTGAATGTTTGCAAGAACATATTTGTGAGATTTACATTCAATACTAAAAAATTGACCTTGCAAGAGCATGCATTAGCTTCAGAAGGTGTCATACTTCAAACAATGGCAGAGCACAGAAATAAAATAAAAGATCATAACAGATCCCAAAAGCAACAGCATAAATTAGCAAGACAGCAAGATAGATGATTAGATGCAGATGTGTACCTTACGAGTCCCTGCAGCATCACGTTCTCTAATATTTCTCTCTAATTGTTCCCTCTCTCTCTGATCACGCAGTCTCTCTTGCTCCGCCTACACACAACACAAGATATACAAGCCATATTTAAACTCAAATAGTAAAAACTGCTAAAAAAACCAGTGAGCTAAGCAAAATACTGTGAATAAATCATTTTACAACAGGTTTATGAACTATTAGTAAAATCTATAATAATCAAGGTAAGCAACACCCCAGCAATGCTTGATAAGAATCTCTTCACTAAATAGCAAGAAAATAAATTACGAGGAAAGGGATCAAATTAATACAAGGCATTTGAACAACAAAGGCATACCTCAGAATCATCATCATCTTCTTCATATGAGGAAGTCCGTCTTTTAACCCGTCTTGCATCTTCCACTTGTTTGACCACCTGCAGCATTGCATTTGGTCAAAACAAAAAAAATGCCATCAGAACTGACATTGACAAGCAGCTTACCGTAATGAACAAAAAAAAAGAGTTCTGGCAGTAAGAATATAAACACTCTACCTCATCGTCCTCATCCTCTTCACTCTCAATCTTCTTCCTAAACCGTTTCTTGTGCCTATCAGATGTAGTGGCAATCAAAGACTTATTATCAATACCACCAGCATCATCATCCTCGTCATCGTCATCGTCATCAGCATCCAAAAGTTGATAAGTCTTCTGCTTCCTTGCCAACACAGCAGCTTCCCTTTCTTGTTTTTGATAAAGCTAGGGCAACAGAAATCAAAAGCCTTATTCATTTAACAAACAGAATAATGGCAAGCAAACCAAAAAAGCGGCCAACTATAACAGAGAATAATCATAATTCCCAAATTAAAAAGAAACAAAAAGAAACAGGGAAAAACTCACATTTAAACCACCAGATGCTTTACGGGGAACTTTAGCAAAGATTTCTAGAGCAAAAGATTGGGTTTCGGTCGATGATGGAAACCCAAAAGCCTCAAGTTTACTAAGCACATCAGCTGAAGAACTAGCTTGTTTAGCTAAAAAAAAATACAGAGGGAGCAAGAGAAATTATAAAGTAGAAAAATCAAAAGAGAAATAGTTACACACTATGAATTGAACAAAAAACCACTAATTCAAACTCACAAATTCCAATAATGTACTGAACCACAGTTGCCTGTGAATATCCAAGCAATGACATTAGCTTATCTGATACCCATGTCTTCAGATTATCATCGCCCATTGTCACTCTAAGAAAAACTAGAAAAATCAAAACAGAAAAAATTATTATATATGAATAGAACAGAAAACCACTAAGTTCAACTTCATCTGAGGATTAAAAAAAAAATCCGACTTTTTTTTTACATTTAGAACTGAACCGGAAAGTGGCTCAAACTGGTTTGTATACTTTGAGTTCTTTACATTCTTCATTGTTGGGTTTAGGCACCCTTTAATGCCAAGGAAAAAAACAAGAATTAAAGGCTAGTGACTATTGTAGCTCTAATACCTAAATATTCAAATAACCCACCCAAATTTTTAAAAAAATAATTTTCAACACTTTAAAAAAATAGGAAAAATAAATGAAAAATTGAAATTATCACAATTGATTAGATTGTTAGGCAAATAGAAGTTAAAATATGTTCTAATTCTATATAAGTTGCTAGATTTGCTTTGCTTTTCATATAGCAACAACACTCCAAGAGGGCAAGTTTCAAGCATAGAGTCTCGTGTCAAATCACAAGCCTCAGCTGATGGAATGTGCTTTTGTCTTCCCTCATCTCATCACAACTCTCTTCAGGACTCTTTTTTTTCCTTCAATGAATCTAATTTAATACAAAAGTTGTTGTAATTAAAAGAAAAGTTCCACATGCACTACATAAAAATTTGAGCAACCATTCTATGGGATTTTTTTTCTTTTTTTATCAACGCAATTTAGTTGTTGTAATATAGCCTACTCATGCATCTACGCGTTAACTTGCAACATAGATACTTGATTTTGCTAGTAAATTAACAATTCCAATTTGTAATCAAGTGATAATGTGGGACCATCATGGCCACAAATTAAGGGTTTTGGAAATTATTTGGCTAAATCCATGCCTACAACAATTCTCTTAACTAACAAAACAGTAACCAAGGATGCCAACAGAACTAGATACATGGTCATGGCTGTCATTCAGTCAAGTTACATATACATATATATATATATATATATAAAAAAAAATGTTTTCCACACACAGAAACTACTGGATTGCTTATTTTTTTAATCTAAACATGAGA
>Ga0307517_10010411_pt1 | contig 13015 bp, 3 predicted proteins | sample 23_EM_MG_FD_194515 | JGI IMG/M metagenome (GOLD analysis project Ga0307517, IMG submission 194515) | Populus trichocarpa ectomycorrhiza microbial communities from riparian zone in the Pacific Northwest, United States - 23_EM | ecosystem: Host-associated > Plants > Roots > Unclassified | place...
CTCGATTTCCTGTACAAAATTACTTGGTTAGTGGTGCCGGCGAACCTGGTCACCTTCTGCTGCAAAACCCTAGAGAGAAACTTAAGATTTAATTAAGCCATTATTAATGTCAGTAAATGGAAGTCGTCTTTACTGATCAGAGAGGAGGAAACTTGGATTGACTTTTGTGAAGGGGCCAAGGTGGAGATAACATATTTGACAGGTAGAAGATAATATTGTTTTGGAATACTGATATGGATACAAAAATTCGTCGTGTTTGGGATTGACGTTTAAAGGGTTTTTAAAAAAAAAACAAATATTAAAAAAATATTTTTAAAATAGCATATTAAAATATCTAAAAATATCATTAAAAAATAAATTTTAAAAAAATAAATTTATTATTTTGAAAAGCATAATTAAATCTTAAAAATAACATATCTAGAAGGCATTTGAAAGAGTGGTAAACTGATCATGGTTGTTTTTTAAAATATTTTTTTGTTTTGAAATGTAGTAAAATAATATTTTTTTAAAAATAAATTTATTTTTAAAATAAATACATCAAAACAATTTAAAAATAAAAAAAATAATTTAAAATAATATTTTTTTTATCTTTAATAAAGATAATCAAAATTAATATAAAAATATATTAATTTAATATTTTTTTAAAAAACAAATACATCTTATCATTGAGAGAATCTTAATCCACGAGAAATTCGTACATTTCATGTTAAGCTCAGTCAATCAAACATGAAATCTGCATATTCCTGCCGTCAGTTACTGGGCATTTTCCATTTTATCAGGAACCTGATTCCTTCATCCATCTTCCTGTCCAAGCCAACCAATGGTTTTTGAAGCTACTGTAGTTTTACAACTTACACAAGGCCAACAGAGATTTCAGCTCATCCCTTGTTGGGAAAGCCACCTGATTATATTTTACTCAATAGGAGCTTCCGACCCGCCAGTGTATCAATTCAGGATTTCACCGGTTCAACTAGCCGTTCGCTGGTTCAACTAGGTTCGGTTCAATACCTAGATAGAATTTTTTTTTTGTTTTTTTTTTCAGATTCTTTATCTAGTAATTTGTGGGACGATGGCATTGAACCAGTTTGATCTAATTCTTGATTGGTTCAAGTTGGGTTTTTTTTTTGTTAATTGTAGATATCTAGGTTAATTTATGCACGTTTTAATTAATTTTTTAAAATTCTAAAATTAAAAGTTATGTAAGTTTTTAATAATTCTAAAATTTATAACACTTAAATTAATTCTCTTTATGCAGTGAAAATAAAAGGACGCAAAATATACATACCAAGATGATGAACCTCTCACTTTATTAAAAGAAATTCCTTAATATCCATTTAAAATAAAAATGAAATTTTCATCAATCTCTAGGCATTTATGAAGTTTGAATTGGAGATGATCTTTCTGTAGCCCTGGTTCCAAGCTAGAACTAGCCCATGTTTAGTAGCCAGAAACTTTGGAAGCACATAGCGTCAATTCCTTGAAAGCCAGATCTAAAATAAAAAGATATTTTCAAATTAATTTGTATATTAATTTAATTAAGATTTATCTTTAAACGATTTTAAAGATATTCTATACAGACATGATACATTTAATAAAATAATTCCTCGTAATTAACAAATCTCTTGAACATATTCTTATTCCTTAGGATTGCAAACATTAAAATCAAATCAAACCTCACATTTCTTTTTACAAAATTCTTACGTGCTTAAATAAAATAAATAAATAAATAAATATTGAACGAGAATCACAAATCAGCAATGATTATGGATGGTGATGGCATGATTAAGATTGTGTTTGTTAAATAAAAAATATTTTAAAAATAATTATCATCGTAAAACCAAAAAAAATAAACTCTAATCACGATGTCTGGAAATGCTGCATAGACCAGAGGTTAGGCAGTAAAAACAGAACTAGGTGTCCCATTAGCAGCAGGGGAGTAGGCCCTCTTGAAATTTGCAAACAAAATTGTTTTGAGCCACATACCCAATTAAAAAATTGCTGGTGGTTAATATTTGCCCTAATTACCTTCCAAAAAGCTGTGCATGTTGCTAAACACCCACCTTAATTTTTTTCTTAATTTACCAATTTCAACTTTTAATATCATTTACCGGAAGCATCGTCAAGCCCATTATAAAAATAATTTTATATTATTTTTTTAATAAATTTCTTCAAATAAAAGCTATTTAAATTTAAAATTTATACATGCTTATAATAGCTCATGCTTAATTTTCTTTAAACTTGAAAGTTGTTCAAATTTATTGTATCTTATATTTAATTTTATTAATTTAATTAAATAAAATAAATATAGTAAGATTTGAATTTCTAATTATTTAATGTCTTCAAGTAAAGGGGATTTAAACTTGAAATGTGTATGAATTTACAACCACCTTATTCTTGATTTTCTTTAAACTTCAAACTCATGAAGATTGATCATTATTTTATATTTAATTTTATTAATTTAATTATATAGAATGAACTTCGTAGAATTCAAACTACTAACTACTACTCATAAGAAAATGTAATACTATTTTCAAATAACTATTTTTTACCAAGAACTTAAATATTAAATAAAACTCTTAAATATAGCTTTGTATCATTCTCCATCAATTTATCAAAACCTCATTAGTCTTGTTCTTTTTATATTATAATATAAATTACTTTTTAAAATATTTTTTACTTAAAAATATATTAAATTAGTTTTTTTTAATATTTTTAAAATCAACATTAAAATTATTAAAAAAACACTTAAAAATTATCAATTTTATACCTTTTTTTTAATAAAATACATCTAAAAACAGAATTTACAACATTCTAAAATACTAAAAAAGTTTGAAACTTATTTGCAGAGCAGCAATAACTTCTTTGCCTCTTACATTTATAAGAGGGCAGAACCTAACTCGAGGAAGAAAAGAGATGGTAGCAGATGAAAAGGGTCCATAAAACTGAGAACAGAGGATGATTGTGGAAAGGAGCAGTCAAGCCAAGACTGCAGCCAGCCCCACCAGTAGAGTAATTATGGCTTTTCTGGGAACAACCAGTCAATCAATGCAGGGAAATTATGCATCTACAAGAACTTGACAAGAAAACACAAACAAAAGAGACATGTCAAAGCACAAGTGATCAAAACGCAGCTATTAATTGCTTCTTTTTACATTTTAAAAATCTTCTTTAAAAGATATGAAAATTCTTTACTTTTTTACTTTAAAATAATTTTTTGTGTTTTTTATATAAAAAATTATTTAAAAAAATTAAAAAATATTATTTTAATATATTTTCAACCAAAAATCACTTTTAAAAAAGTCATTATAACATCTAATGAAAAAACCCCCAAGTCTCTTTTGATTTTAAAATAATAATAAATGTTTTTTAAAATATTTTAAAAAATAAAAAATATTATTTTAATATATTTTTAAATAAAAATATTTTAAAAAATAATCTCTAATTTAATTAAAATCTAATGAATCAAATTATTTAAAAACTTTAAAAAAAAAAACCCGGCCAGAGATAGATTATGATCTGACCTTGGAACGTCTCTCCTGATTCTTGCTACGCTTGTACTTGGCAATTCAGATTTATTATATGGGTTAAGGGCCACTAATTCCAAGTTCTCGAAAATCCATGATAAATTCTAATTCATCATTATCATATTATTTAATGGCATGCTTTATGTTTAAATTATTTCAATTATGGTAAAATAAAGTTCAGCGACATTCAGAGCTCGCTTTTTCTACATTTCTAATTATTTTTATTTGTAAAAAAATATCAAGTTTCTTTATTTTTAATCGTTTTTATTTGTAAAAAACTTAAAATAACAGCTTTTGATCGTAGATCTTAACATTGAATTTGACAACAATACTAAATTTGTCAAATAAATAATGATTTATCAAATTATAGTGTTTCAAACCTTATTTTAACACTACCTCGAGAATTCAAGAGATAGAGATAACCCCACCTCACTTGGAGTTCAAGACGTTCAAACTAGCAAAAAAATTGATGGCAACCAAAAATTAAAATCTTGGATCTAGGAAGAGTTCAAAATATAATCAAGCTAGAAGATAAACTTGTTCAGGCAGAGAACTAAATTAAACATGGTTTCACGAAAATGAGAGCAGTTGTCACTGCTATCACACCACTCTTCTTGCACTAACAATGTTTAAGACAAAAAAAAAGTATTCTCTAACGCAGTTACTGCTGGCGGAGTTCAGTCTTCTTCTTTTGCCAAAGCCTGTCCACGGCACTGTCAGCATCACCCTGGAAATATGTATAAAATCACATGTGAGATGGACACGGAGGCAGTGAAATCTCTTAAACGCGTAGAAAGAGCTAAGGAACACAGCAGTATATCAACAAGTGAGGGCATGATCAAGGAACCTGATACGTTTTACGTTAATGAAGTCTAGGGAAACCCTAACGTGGTTACTCAAAAAGGAACTAAGTAGTGAATGAATGAAATGCATCCAAAAGGGTAACACATTCACCAAGAACCAAGCCAAAACAAGCCTTTCTATCCAATATAGATCTCTATCATTCTAATGTGAAAAGAAGCTGATTATAGCAATTCCTATTTGAATGATGAAAAATCTAGCCATCTGATTCGGGCAGTGTAACACAAATGCATGCATATCAAGTTTTTCCAGCATAACTCAGTATCCCAAATATAGTTCATTATATGTAATAAATGTTAAAAAGCCCTCGGATCTCATAGCTTGTGAAAATTATTCGCAATTTATCACTAAAGGCACTCATCAAAAGCCTTCACACCGCCAAAACATATCAATCTGTGTGAAAAGGAGGAGGTGGTGGAGGCGGCAGTGAAAGTGGTAGTGAGTGAATGCTAGCAATGAACAGCCCATTAGCAACCATTCAACATGGTTTATGTTGTGCATCCTTGGGCCAAGCAAAGAATAATAAAACAGGATCCCGGCCAAAAAAACATAAAATCAAATTTTGTTTACTAGAATATACTAGAATACTAAAACCATTTTCAAAATATATAGATAAATATTATCGCATACATAAAAATAATGTAGCAACAATGAACAAATTATACTGTTCAAAAGTGAGAACAGTAAGAGAATGACAGTGTGAAATGTTAAGCTATTAGAGAAAAAGTGAAGGAAACAAAATGTGAGACACAACCAAAAAGGATTCAGCATTTCATAATATACAGCATAAAGTCTTCCTAAACAGAGCCTCTAACAGGGATCATTAACCCTTCCCTAAACTAGATTTTAACCCAAAAAATCCATGACAGTAATATGTATCCTAAATTCTGCATAGGTATAAAAGGTTTCACAATCCAATAGCACCAAGGATGATTGTGAAAAAAGATTAGCTGCAATAACACTTCCATATAATATACATAGTTTATTTTTAAAAAATGAAATAAGTGTTAGAATGCCCTCAGATCTCATAGCTTCTGAAAATCATACACGATTTATCGCAAACAGGATTCATCAAAGGCCTTCACACACCACCACAATGTGTGAATGTGTGGTGGAGTAGATTAATAGTGGAGGCGGAGGTGGAGGTGGTGGTGAGTGAAGGCCAGCAATGAATAGTCCATTTGCAACCGTTCAACACAGTTTGTATTGTGCATCATTGGGCAAAGCATAGGAAACAAAAAATTCCCGCTCAACAAAAGTAAAATAAAAAAAATATTTAACAAACCAAAAAACCCTGAAATACATCAAGTAGATAAATATAATTGGAAAGATAAATCTAATAACAGCAAGGATATAAACATTTGGAGATAAATTAATAAACCAAACATGAGACAATCCAGCAAAGAACTTGTAAGCTATTACATCATAAAGGCATCAGACTATCAGTGACCAATGAATTCCATGACAAGAATACATGTCCTAACAGAACTAAAATCCCATCTACATAGGTCAAAACGAAACCACTCTCCATCAATTGGAACCCTTGTCGACAAATACTAAACCAAAAACTACACAACCACACTTACTAGCAGCTATTAACTTGAAACTATGCTATCAACAACAACGATAGCAGATAATAAACAACCTACATTTTATCACAGAACACATAAAAAATCACAAGACAAAACAACTGAGTTCTAATTCTGAGAGCAAGTAAGACAGAAATACCTGGGCACGAACGAAACCACAGAGAGCAAAAGTGGTGAACTGGCCAGTGTAATGACCACTAGCATCCAAGTGACCAATGTTAATCTGCACAGACGCATGGTCCTTAGAGGTAATAAGCCTGTTGGTGGCAGAGCTGCAAGAACAACACAAGTACACAACAAAACCTTAACTGGGATTCTTAATCTGAACAAAACTAACCCCAGACGAGAAATATAAAGGAAGTTAACATACCATTTCCTGGGGATGTAAAGATCCATGTTCTGTCCCTCCTCGTTCTGCATCTTGACTGTCTTGTTTTGCTACCCAAAAATACAGTTAAAGCTCTTAATCACCTGATTTTACAAACAACCCTTGTTAAGAAAATTTGTGCGCTTCGCAGTTATTGAAAGAGAAAAGGGAGGGAGAGAGTACCAGGAAGAGGAGAGGCTGCAACTGCTACGGTAAGCTGAGGAGGAGATGATGGCTTGCCTGGCGGTTTTTATATATGCCTGCAAAACCCTAGAATATTGGTATGGGGATATATGGACGGAAATACCCCTCTAGAGTCTTGACTTAAGACGTTGCCGTTTCTCGTGGCCTTTTGTTTGCATAAAATATCGAACCCGGCTGGTTGACACAAAGACCTCTCAACCCGGAGTCCCGGACCCTGCTCATACCGGGATTGTTTTTCAACCAGTAAGAAATTGATTTGGTCAAATTTGAATGGATTTAATTGATTAGATTAAGTAAATTTTAATGAATTTTTAAAATTTTTATCTAAAATGATGAATTTTATTTAAAAAATATATAAAATAAATACAATTAATCTGATTAATTCATGATTTGAATTTTATATGAAATTAAATTTCAAATCATATTTAATAACTACATTCATCTATGTAATATATGTAATATTTATGACGTTCTCGCTTCTACATATTTATTTTAGATATTTTTTAAAATATGCTTCTTCTTTTTTTGGGGTACAATATCAATAAACTCCTTAATTTGTTTTTTAATTTTTTTTTGGAAATAGGAAGCTCATAGAAAGTGTGCGGTAATTTTCCCTTTATGTATGATTGAGATATAAGTTAATGCTAATTTTACGATAATTTTGCCCATGGATTTGAGTAAACTCTCATTATTCTTTGAGAATTTTCCTCACTAACGAAGAAAAATCGAGGGAAATTGAAGCTTTGAATGATAAATAACCATGCAATGGTGCTTCAAGCCACACTACCTCCTCCAGCTTTAGGACAAGCTGAAAAAAGATGCATGTGAATCTCTGTTACACCACCACACAGTTTGCAACCTGGATTGAAGTCTACAATCTGAACCAGTGGCTAAACTTTCTGTCAACACCCTCCATAAGAAGGTTTTTAGTGTCCAATAAGGACTTGATGAGTTGATTCCAAGTGAAGGTTATAGTGAGTTGGTGTGATGACTCGATGTCTAGTCATGATGTGAATTCTGAAAGAAATGAAGGTAATGTAGCGATGATGGAACAATGTATATACTATATGTTCATTGAATTGTATTAGGTGCCTTGGAGATTTTCAGTGATAGGAGTAAGAGATATGATTGCTACATGTTACTGGCAATATTGAGCCCGACGCCCAGCTTCTATCTCTTGACAGGAAGAGACATCCATGCAGCTTAGTTGTGAGAACCCGTGATCTTAACGGGCTGTTCGCTAATTTTCAGTCATGGCTACATGTGATCACTGTCATTGCAACAGAACCTACTTCCATGGCTTCTGATACTGGTAGTGAAACAGGAGGAAAAACAGTTGACCTGAGAAGTTATATAGACCAATGAGGGTGAGTACTAGTGATTTTTTTCATTTTTTTTATTTTTGATCCTTGACCTATTTCAAACAGGACATTCATGCTTCAAATTTCAACTGCAGACAATGTTCTTCAATGCACACTCGGCTGTGGATAGAACCAGCTGAAGAATTTGCCCAGTATACTCACAATGGAGACTCTGTGGATGTGACATTTGGTGTGTAGGAACTGAAGGTGTAGAGGTCCTGGTTCGAGTTTTCATAGCATTTGTGTCATATGCTCCAGTTGACGAATACTTGTTCCTGGTCCTGTTTAATGAAGGTACAGTCTTCCTTGTTCTTTGATTCTTATTCTCCTTAGCTTCAGCCGCGTCAAATTTGCACATTGCATCAGCAATACTTGTTTTTTAGTTCATACCATTAGGGATTCAGTATTGCGTACGATCATCTAAAATGAGATGCAGTTCATGGAAAAACCGTGTGTTGGTAAACAGGCTCGTATCACAGCTCCGTGAAGGAAATCCATCAGAACCTCCGCATCTAGCTACCTCGACGCATGGTAAGGCTAGAGATGGGACAGGGTCTCGACTCGAGGACAACAATGTAGAGTGAATGTTTCTGAACAACCATCTGATCACACCAGAATTTGGTCTAAACTTTCGGGTAATTGTTCAAAGTTTAATTGTAACCTTATATATGCGCCTGAAAATCTTACATCGTTTGACTTCACACAGGAAGTGCAGCAAGAAGTGGTAGTGGAGCTGAAGCAAGACAAGCAGAAAGAGATTTCAATGCTAATGAACAGAGTGGAATCCAAAGGATCAGCACAATGCGAATATCGAAAGACACGTCTGCTGGAGAAAATGTTGCTGTGGATCCTTGTCTGTATGCTAACTGTTACTGTTTGTTTCAGTTTGTTACCTTTTCTGGTCTGGTGATTCTTAGAGCTCTCGTTTCTTGAATTGCTAGCGATGGGACGTTACATCTTTCTCTTACGTATGTTTAGCGAGAACATGTCCCAAGTCTTACAGGCCACAGGCTACATTGAGAGCTGGATAGAGTGCAGATGCATGGTTCAGACTCTAACATACTCACTTAAATACTAATTACTGCTATAATTAATGTCTGTAATAGGTCTTTTGCGTTAATTCTGCTATCTAATTGATGATTTGAACTGCAATTCCTTGACTCGATACTTAAGATGTCATCCTAGGGAAAAAGATCCAGAAGAAGCCCAAGGTTGTTAGTAGTCTTCTGTGGGGCTAATCTTATGAAGATATCCCTCTGCTATTAACTTAAAATTTTTCAATCTTCTGCTCTTAGAGAGGTCAGAAACTAATGGCCATGTCTTTTCACAATGCCATCCTAGTAACTAGATGGAAGAAGGTGAGGATGATGATGATGGAAACGAAATGTGTATTCAGTCAACACCACCATACTGTGAAGAACAATAGCAAAGGATTTCCTCGTCCCAATACTTTTCTTCTGTTGTAAGTGTCCATAAGTTCTATAAATTTGCTTATCTTCATAGTTTTACTAAATGTCAGTTTCTTTACTTTGAACTGACATTTGATGACCCGCCGACTCGAGGCTTGGTACAGGCTAGATCAGTGGAAATACCTGATCTTATTTTTTTTAATCAAAACAACATCGTATTAGTGGTTTGTTTTTTAAATTGAAGCTTGGATTGACTCAGTTCTAACTATGCATAAAACCACCATCCCGCTCCTCCGTATTATTCTTTGGACACCGACTTTCTAACTGCACAGTTATTGGATCGATCCAACCTTGAAAGTATATGTTGGCTTCCATTAATGTCCTCTTAGCTATACAACCTCTAGTTTAAATGATATTTCTGGGACACGATGTCTGAAAGGACATTTGGATTGGAAGGTGCCAACCTCCAAAGGTACTACTCTGGCATATGGGATTGGTGGATGGTTCAAGAACTCACATGGCTCATCATCCATCACAGTGCATTAATTAGATGGCCCCTCTGTTTATCATGTTCATGAAGCAAATCTGAGCATTCATTTTAAATGGAGTTATCTTGCAGTGATTAATATTGCCCTTGATTTGATCTTTTGAGCTTAGAACAGGAGAAGATTTGCTCACTATGTTAACTATTTTTAACTTTCATTTCTTGGGGTAGATTGACAACAATTAGAGTGCATTTGAGCTTGGATTGACATGATTTGACAGTGCCATTGGTAATGTGATATCAAGCTTGTGCTATAAGAGGATTATGCTATAAATGACTTGGGCATGAGGCGTGCATAAAATCTGAGCACAAGTGATTGAAAGGAGTGTCCCCCCTGAGACATCTCTTTCTTTTGATAGACAGGAGAAGATTCTCAGGGAGGTGGGCACAGTTATTGCTGTATTAGACTGCTTGTTCATGTTCTTTGCAACGTAGCTTTTCTGGACTCTTCATAATAATATACACGCACTTGTGAGTTTTGGAAACAGATCTTGAGGTGTTGCAACTGTGATGTGAAGCTTCAATTCAAGAACCTTACAACCTGGTTTTTAAATCTTTCACAGATCCAGAGAAGTTAAATAGTTTTCATTTCTATGCAATGCATCAAGTTCTCAATCACTGCAACTTGGAACCTAACACAAGATGGTTGGTTCTTCATGAATATCTTCGGCACTTCTCCACTGTTCATATGCACAGTAAAAACATAGCCGTCACACTCAATCCAAAGTCTAACTCGATGAAATACCCAGATCACTAGGCTATTGTGTCAACTCGCGGGTCATTAGATTAATATGAATTAATTTTAAAATAGTATTACTTTTTATAAAAAAAAATTAAAAAAATATTTATAGTGTTTTTAAAATATAGTTTGTATATTATGTAGAACTTTATTTTAAATTGAAAAGATAAGAGATTTTGTTATATCATATAATATGAGATATAATATGAGGGATATTAAATCAATAGATTTTGATGTTGGAGGAAAGTTTTCGAGAAAAAATATAAAATTAATATATATATATAAAATATGACACTTGACACTTGGTAAAATTTACAGAGCAGTTAATTTCTTACGAAATAATTATCACTGTACATATCAAATTTTACAATGATCTAGCAATTTTTTTCACTAATAATTAATAATAAATTAGATATAGCCGACCCGGTTAAAAATATTTTCTTCTGATTTTGATTAGCACGAGTAAAAAAAAAGAAAGAAAACAAGACGATGAAAAAGAAAAGGAAGATTTTTTATTTCTAAAAAAAGAATTATATATATGTAAAATAAAATAAAAATATATAGAGAGAAAAGGTTTATAAGAGACAGCTGGCATTGGAAAGGTTAGTTCTGGGACGCGCAAACACCGTCTATCATGATCTGTAAAAGGGCCCCGCATTTAACGGCTTCGTTCCCGTCACTTCGGCGCTTACCCTGTTGGTTACGCCGTTTAAGAAAAATTCTTCTAGCCGTTGTTCATTTTGAATGTTGTTTGGCGGATGGTGAAGTCTCTCTTTCCCTTTGATTTTCCCATTTCAGCGGCCCTTTTGCCTGTAGAATTGCTAGCACAAATTCTTTATGGTGATGGGAAATGGCTTGGCAATCTAATATTCTCTTAAGCACATGCATTTATTTCTTCATATTTTTCTATACAGAAAAGAACTATTTTATTCGCATTTTGGACACAAATTTCTTAGAACATAAAAAAATACATTTATATCATTAAAACTTTTTGGAATGTTATTTAACTTGGTATAACAGTCAAAGCTTAAAAAAAATCATATCTAGCTCTTTGATTGATATTTAGATAGTTTGTCAACCTCGTGACTCGAGTTATGGACTCCATTTGGTTTAATTATTATTTTTTCATTATACGATGGAAAATATAAAAATTAATTTGCCATCAACCAAACATCGAGTGATAAGAATAAATAAAAAAACTCACATTAAATGAAGGAATTGGAGAAAAAAAAAACAAAACATGTAAACAAAAGGGTTAAAAGATCTTGGCTTGACTCTTTGATTAATATTTAGTCTATCTATCAAACTTGTGACCCGAGTTATGAAACCTACGGAGTTAATTTCTTTTTTTTACGATAAAAAATCCAAAAATTAATCTACCATTAATCTAATACTGAATAATAAAATTAAATAAAAACTTCATGCTAGATAATGAAAATAGAAAAACAAATCAAGAAAAAAAAGTTTTGTCGCGTTCACCTGGGCTTGTTCGAAAGAGCCAGGCCAGTAACCTTAAGGGAGACCTGCGTGTTTGGCTTATGTTTTTTTTTTTTATAAGGGGTGGATAACATGTTGTCCATTCTTTTTTTTTTTTGGGAAAAACAAACAAAGATGACAGATCACTTGTGTTTGTTTTAGAGAAAATGGTGTATACACCCCCTAAAACTTAAATTCACAACCTTAGATTTGCCTTGCACGCTGACCACTTGCCACAAATTTGATTTAAAACAACTAAAACAATATATTAAATTGTGTATAATATTCAAATGACAAGTGAATTTAACTCTTATTGTTTTAGTTATGCTTATAATTTTTTAAATTAACAAATAAAAATTATTTAGAATATATTTGGTTGTTGTCTCATGATATAAGTAACGTGTATGTTTAAGAATATAAAAAACATGTCACTTTAATTTTTTAGTTTTAAAAATATAAAAATTTATTCATCTCGTAAATATATTATCAATAACAATACAATATGTTGTTTTTTTTATTAATTAGATTGATATGTTTGAAACGGGAATCATTTGCACTTAATAGAATTAATGAATGTGTAATATTGATCGTTGTCAAATAAGATAACTATCTAAAAAATTTAAATACGAATACACGAATTGTGTTTCTAAAAAAATTTAATTTTTTTTTTAATTTTTTGTGTGTGCTTGTAGATTGTTTTGATGCTTTAATGTTAAAAAAAAATTTATATTATTTTAATATATTTTTTGAAACAAAAATACTTTAAAAATTAACATTTATCATTATTCCAAACAATTACTAAAACAGAAGTGTCCAAGAAGAAAAATCCATTAAACAAGTGTTAGTTGACGTTATGTTGATTGCTGGGAAGGAAAAACGCGCTTTAAGTAACGTTAACGGATACTTGATGTAAGTTAAAATGGAACTGGACCATGTGGGAA
>Ga0307517_10010412_pt1 | contig 13014 bp, 17 predicted proteins | sample 23_EM_MG_FD_194515 | JGI IMG/M metagenome (GOLD analysis project Ga0307517, IMG submission 194515) | Populus trichocarpa ectomycorrhiza microbial communities from riparian zone in the Pacific Northwest, United States - 23_EM | ecosystem: Host-associated > Plants > Roots > Unclassified | place...
GGATATCCCCGACGAGGAATGCTGGCTTGCTGCTTCGTACTTGGCAAAGAAGGTTATCGAGTGCATCGGAGACTTGTTCTCTGGAGCTCAGGATATCCAAACCTGGCTTAACCTCTGTGCGAGGCTTATTTCCAAATCTATCCCACCCGCTCGGATCCCTGCTGCACTTTCCGCTCCTACTCCCAAGAAGGGTAATATCAAGAAGGCTCCCGCCCTGAACAGGACCAAGGATGAACAAATGACTGCCGTCGTCTGGACTACCCCCCTCGGGCTTCCTATCGTTCAACCATATCGGAAGACTAAGAGAAAGCAGGTCGCTACGACCCTCCAGACCGTCTACATCTCGGACCCCAATGCTCCTGCTGCAGTGAACTCGTTGAAACAAGCTTCGGCATTCCCGCCCAACTTTATCCACAGTTTGGATGCGACCCATATGATGTTGACTTCCTTGGAATGTCAGGTGAGAACATCTCTTGCTTCACGCCGAACGTGACAATAACTGGTTCCCCCTCTAGACTCAAGGGTTGACTTTTGCTTCGGTTCACGATTCATACTGGACCCACGCTTGCAGCATTGATCAGATGTCTGGCGTCATCCGTGAGACCTTCATCGCTCTCCACTCGTCCGACGTTTTGGGCAAGCTTTACGAGGAGGCAAGTTAAATTGCCGTCATCCGTGGAAGAGTCAACTTAATGGTTCTTTGCAGTTCATGGAGCGCTACAAGGGCTATCGAGTGCCGATCACTTCCGTCAAAGCCGGTACACTCCTCAAACAGCTCGCGGATCGTGAACAGACAACATCGGATGATATTCTGCACTTTGCTACCAAACCTGACTCTCAAGAGTCAAAGGTTGTCGGACCCCTCACCTCCACCGAAGAACTCTTGGAAGCTTTGGATCTCGCCATCGGATCAGAAGGGAACGACCCCGAGGACCATGACCACGGAGAGTCCGAGTCCGTCTCCACCCAAGGTGGAACCGAGGACAGTGTGGAGGCCGTTGTAACCATCCCTACAAGGAGGAGGCGAAGGACGAAGAAGGAGCTCCAGGCTGCTGCTGCTGGAGAGTTTATCCGCGAGGAGCCCAAGTTCGTGGAGGTGACCAAGTTGCTTCCACCTGTACCGAAGAAGGGTAACTTCGAAGTGAACACCGTGAAGAAGTCATTATACTTCTTCTCGTAGGCACGTCCCTCCCCGTATGCTCTCTGCCTCGCTGCTTCTCGTGTACCCTGTTCCCTTCCGCTGCTCTCTTTGGCCACCTTCGTCGTTCCCGGTTTCTGCTTCCCATACATGCACCGCTCGATCCGCTTCTCGACAAAAACCTCTTCTGCAATTTGTTTTCGTACGATACAAACCCTCTCACGTCAATCTATGGTGTGGCTTAGTTTACAGGCATACTTATTATCCCCCTTCTCGCTCATCATTTTTCTCTATCAAGTCAAAATTAGAATACTCGTACATGGCTCTTTCTGTTCCCTTTCGGTTGCAGCTACTTACAACTCCCCCCTCCCCGCACACAATCTATTTACATCATAGTAATGATAATGCATGCATGCTAGAGGAATTTCTCCAAGTTCTGTGCGTGATTTTGGCTGATCTTGAGCTTGAGAGGGATACTAGTAAGATCGGGTATGATGGCGGCTGAACAGTGACCAGATGCAGCATCTGATCCTTCTGTCGATGCGGGAATCCGATGGGGTATGAGATCTCGAGGTGCAAGAAACCTAGGCCAGCTAAAGTTTGGTATTCCAAGGGCAATCATCGATATGTACATCAATCAAACACATCGAAGGATGTAACACTACAGTATGGCAACTGTTCTCCCTACTGGTCAGAGTTTGCAGTAGCATGCTCCAGAGGAAATATGAACACGTGGCAATGGTGCAAAAGAGCAGAAGAGTCCCATATGGAGTTCGGCCACCAAACACCTGGCATGAAAACAAACAAAGAGAAATGGCATTGTTCACTGACCCAGGTGGTGTGGAACTGGGGTACAGAACGAAACATTCCAGAATACAACCGTGGAGTTTTCCTTATTGATCCGCCCCATCACCCATGTGTATGGATTCAACCACTGCTTGCCAAGCACCGCAAGGAAAGCGGAGAAGGGTGAAGGGGCAAGGCCTGTGAAGAGGGTTACAGGCTGAATCTGGATAATTGTACGCGGGGGACCAGTCCACTGTGGGACGTTGTCACTGAAGATATTGTTGTCCATATTGCAGATGAGAACACAGAGAAGAGCAGCAGTCTCTTTGTTAGGGTCTTTCTGGGGCTGGGAATGAACCTTGATGATGGACACTGGAGTCACAACAGAAAACAGACCAGCCTGTTGTCCAAATTGGTGTGCATGAGTCCAAACGATGTCAACATAGTGTTCAGGTCCCCGTATACCTTTTTGTGACATCTCTGTTGTAATCCTCCACTCCTCAACAATACATTTCATAGAACTGTAACTGATAATCCTCCACAGCTGGCAGCAGGTCTGTTTCCTGGCTATGTGGGGTTTAAATGACATCTGGTAAGTTATGGAACAAAACTTACCCAGCCACTGGTTCAATCCATTCCCCATCTCTATCCACCTCCAAAGTTCCCCAACCCTCATTGTGATTGAGGATCAGAGGGACCCAGGGTTAGAGGATTATACCCTCACAGAGAACTGTGCTTTCCTGGATACAATCTCAGTACCAAGTGAAATGGTCAGTGAATAATGCAATGCACCATCTCCCCCATGCTCTTCCTGGTGCTTGTGGATGAGCCTATTTCCCACTGCCCCCCCCCCCCCCACACATACACACACACCATCTTCTCAACTATAGCCCCATCATGAATTAGCTGAGCCATACTGCAAAGAATATCAGAGGGTTTTATGTGTCACCATAATCTCTTCTGGGTCTGTCATGCCATGCCAGTCACTGGCAAGGCTTCCACAATGAGGCAATGTTATCCATTGTTTCCACACAATGCAAACTATCATGATAGCATTGAGGTTCTGCCGGACAATCCAGAGAAATTCCACTTGGGTGTATCATATATCTGAGATGAACACAAAAGTTGGCCTGGGGTCTGGCCATGGGTCTGGTAGGCCAGATGGTTGAGTTTGGTTACTTGGAACATTTCATTTTACATGTGGTCAATGTCAATTATACATTGGATTGTTTTTTTAGTGGCCTGGTGGTCTAGTAGTATGATTCCTTCTTAGGGTTATGTCCCTTCCTGCTTTTCCCATAGCAGGAAGGGACATGAGCACCATTGGAGGAGGTCCCGGGTTCAATTCCTGGCTAGGCCCATTCATTTTTGTTGTATTTTGTTTAGAATTGTCTAGCAGGAGTAGAATGAATTGTTTTCTGGGAGGCCAGTTGGTTTCTCATAGACTCAACAACATTCATTATAAAGACTTTCTGAGGGCAAACCTTACAAATACAAGCACTGCCTGGCTCAACCTCAGTAGATTCACATAGACATTGATGTTGTGGAAATATATCCATAAATTGGTCAATAGGTATCTGTCATGAACTCATGATTTAATCGATCAAATCAAACAAATCACAATCGAGATTCATGACATAAAAAAACGGAAAGTAAAACGAATCAATTCTCATACTAAGGAGAATACAATCAATATTTGCAACCACACTTTGAGTGGTCCTCTACAAGAAGGTCATGAAGCACATGACGAGCATGGTATACACTACGAGGACAGTAAACAAACTGTCCATCGACTACCTCACAGTAAGAACACCCTAGAACATTGTGCTCCAATTCAATACCCAACTCCAACAGAATCCACCGCATCGCCTCCACTGCCTCCTGAACCCCATCCCTCATTACCAAGTAATGGAAATCCTGTAAAGTCTGTTTTGTCGACGACTCCCTGGTCAAACAAGCTAAGCGATCCTGGGTCTCCTGAGAACGAGGGAGACAACATTGGTGAGGGGGACGATCTTCCTTGTAAGAGGAGCGGGACAACTTCTGATGGCGAGTATGATGTCATTCCTTGCGATGACTGTAAGAAGGCAGGGGTGTAGTAGACAGAGTCAATGGAGGAAGAGGAGATGGATTCGAGTGAGGGGAGGGAAGAAGGACTGGGAGGTCCATCTGCTCCCTCAATGACAACTTCCCCATTGTGGAGGTCACAGTATTGAGGCTGGGGAGGGAAGAGTCCACATGAGGAACGACTGCCAATCTGTTCCAAAAGAAGACCAATAGGAACCCAATGAGACTCCACATAATGTGTCAATAAAGCTTGACACATTACTGACTGGTGTTGACATTCTTCTAGACTCTTCGCCAAGATGTCCTGCTTCTCTAACTCCCAAATACGAGCATCCTGAGCATCCTGGATGTTAATGGTGTTGGTGTGAAGTTGACCAGCAACTTCTTCATTCATCCTCAAAGCCAAAACTTCAGAGATTACGTGGGACAGTTCGGTGGGAGGATGCTGCAAGATACGACGACCGGCACGATAAGACAAATCAATCTAACATGAGGTCAGACTCAGGAAAATCCCTAGAGGCTTCACCACATGTACCAGTTCAGCAGAACCATCATAAAAGTCCTGGTTGTCCATACCCCAGACTTCCTCATATTGAGGAGACAGGTAGGTAAATGTAACAGTGGGTTGTGACATGTTGAACAGGGGAAGAACTTTAAGAGAGGAGGATGGTAGAGTGATGGGGGGAAAGGAAAAGCGAACTGAGGAAAGAAACAATCCATTTCCTCATTGTTAAATAACTAAACCAAACCCTGAACCCTGAAACACCGGACCTTAGATTCCATCAGATCATTCCATCAATATAACCAAAAGAAGCTATAATTGAAGGGGAGTTTTAGATCTGGGGATTTCTCCCTGAAATGCCATCAATCTTCTTGGAAGACACAACACATCATTACACTGCCTCAACCATCAATCAAATAAGAAGCAGAAGGATGTTCTGTTTAAAGATTAATCATAAAAGAAAATAAGTCCATAATGGTACGATAAATGATTTATTAGACACTTCCAAGGGAAGAGCAGACTTAGCCATGATTCAGAAGTGGTCATGTGACCAGGATCTGGGAGTATATAAGGACGAGCCCCTCCGGCTCTCTTTTCCCCTTATCCTCAATCTTCTCTGTAACCCTCTACTCCAACAAGTAAGTTGGATACCTCCAATAAACCACTTTATCCCTTATACTAATATACTTAGCAGGAGTTCCCTGCTATTGTATGTTGCCCACGTCCCATCCCAACCCCAACTTCCTCTCCCCTTTCCCTCTCCCAGAGATCAAAGATATTAGACTAGATTTGTGGAGTCAACACTTGTTGAAAAGCCTCAGTGTTAACCAGACCAGAGGCCAACTCGTGCACTGTCCCTACTATCGACCCTTTTCATCTTTAGATCAAGGAGCCCCTTCCCCACCCTTTTTCTCTACTGCCGAACACTACTTTGAGTGGTGATCCATTTATACTAATCAACCCCTGGCCATTGTACATTTTCTAGTACATCCAGCCATCCATACTGACGTCCCTCAAGTTCTCATCGCCCCTCATCCCATCTACCACTGTGAGTCTTGTGTCTCTTGTGTCATCAGTTGGTGGGACTTTCCAACCGCTCTCCCTGGTCTCCTCATTGCCTGGTTGCAAGGAGTATCCGAATTACATAATCAAGAAGAAAGCTTCTGGTTATTTACCCACGCACTTGCAGACTTCACCGCCAATTTCTGGAAACCCATCTTCCCCTACGACCACAAATCCCCCAACCTCAGACCTGCTCACGCTCCTCTCCTTCCCCTCACCCTGAACCACCCATCACTTACTACACCTCTGGTGCCCATCGAACAGTAAGCAGGCATCAACTCTGACAATGAGGATACGACCACTCCCAGCAGACGGTGGATTGTGATAAGAAGAATCAGAGGTGTACTCCAACTCTTCCTCTTCCTCAGCCTTGGTTGTCTACTAAGAGTCAATGTTGCATCTAAGGATTGCAACAAAAGACTCTTACCTCGTCACCACACATACAGAGTCTTCCCTCCATCTGAGACACCGCTTTCTTCAAGTCATCAAAATGTTCCTCCAACGTCTGGATCCTCGTGGTGTCCGCTGACACACCCCCATTTCTCCCGACACCCGACCTACCAGCTCCTCCATCCTCCCTATGTCCTCTCTACCCAGCCGATGATCCCCCCTGGTCGGTGGCGACACCTACTCGACTCCCCAATCCCCCCAAGAGGCGCCCCCCAGGTATCGGCGACGAACAACCTGGGTGGCCCACCTACCACGCTGGACTCCACCACTCCATCCGACAATCCTCCCTACAAAAGTCGCTACTTTCCCTACTCTGTTCTCAGCCATAGAGAGACGGATCGCCAATCGACATCTGTTCTGATGACCGCCTGATGCCCCATCGGACCAACCTGACCATAGGACACTGAGTTCTGAGGACTAGGATTGGGCTTGTCTTCTATTTTGATCTCTACTCTGTCGCCTTTTCCCACGATCGCTACGCCGTCGGCACCTATAGGCCGTTGTTGTATTGTTTCTCTTGTTTCACTCTTCCTCCCTCTCTTCCACGTGTTTCGCCAAGACTTCCCGCCTTTGTGTCTCTTATTTCCTTCTTATCTCTACCCTAGTTACCTTGTCCAAATCGCATTCTATCTCCGATCCACTATCTCCTCTAGAAAAGTGCTTGTCTTAGACAGATGAACAGAGCTCCCTTCCCTGCCCACGGGTACCTCCTCATGACTCCGAGTGATCAGCAGTAACGACCCCTCGTTTCCCTAAGTCTTCCTATCCAAGCAAAGTACCTTCGTTGACTTCCCCAAGTTCCCTATCATGACTCCCAGTTTCCCTACTCCCAGTCTCCAGTTCAGAGTGGAGTGCTCAATCCCAGCAATCCATAGCCTTCTCCCATTGACGTTTGCCCTAGTATTCCAGGAGCAGAGTGCTCTTGTTGATGTGTCCTCCCCAGCCCCCAGTCTATAAGAGCGGAGTGCTCTTGTCCCCCAGTCCCCTCTCCCTCGTCCAGCTCTCTCCTAGTTTCCCTACGGTACCCCAACCTTGTCTATTCATCACTACTCTAACTACCCTCCTCCCTACGCTACGTGTTCTTCACCATTGTCCCCTACTGTTCTCTCTATCTACCCCCTGCACACCCTACTCCCCTTACACTCTCACCTATCACACAACCAGCAACCTGGCATCTTTGGCTCTCACTATTAGGCCTCGTACCACGTTGCCTTGATAGTGGGTAGTTCACTGCATGACCATTGGCATCATGGAAAGCAATGGTCATCTCCAAATCTTCGACCTTTGAAGCGAGCTTCTTGTTCTCACTCTCCAACTCAAGAACCCTCTTAAGAAGCTTGGTGCAATTGTCCTCAAAGATTGATTTGGTCAACTTGAAGCCATTGCAGTATAACTCAACTGTCTTCAAGTGTGCATCCAATGTGGCCAGATCCTTGTTGATACGACCAAAGACCTCCGTGGTGTCTGTTACACTCTGACACCATTCTTGCTCCAAAGCATCTCACTGTAGTTTGTCAGACAAAATCTCAACTGATTTCATGGGATGGACTCACCCGTTCCTCACAGGGTGCATAGAAGGGTTTTCTAAAGCAGAAAACTGTAAATAAAATGTAGTAGAGAGTATAAATACCATTAGCCTATTTTGCATCTTAAAAAAGTGTAATCAAGTTCAAACTTTTCTTGTTATGCCATTCAGGATCTTGGGAAAAGTCTGATTTCAATTATACTTTTTGGAACATAAAATAGGCTGATAGTATTTATTCTTTTTACTACATTTTCTTTTCAGTTTTCTACTTCACAAAACCCTTCTATGCATCCTGTGCCTGGATCTCCAAGACCCTCATCCAGATCCGGATACTGGTGGCTGTTCCTATCCGTACAGCTTGCTTCGCTTGATTCAGGAGCTTGTCTTCTCCCTCCCAATCAAAGATGCCCATCTTGAAAAGTTGACTTAGAACTGGATCTCTCCAGGTGTCCCTGTCTCAGTTCCTCCAGAATTTGGAACCACAGATTGTGTAGCCCCAAAGTCTGTCATCATAGTAACACTCTGATAAGGTGTCACTAATGTCCAACCCCCGCATCTGAGACATGATCTATAATCGTCACCCAATCAGATCCAATCAAATCCACAGAATCAAGTTAACTCACTTCGAGAGGCTCAGGGTATGGTCCCAACCTGTCAATCCAACTGGACGTGTGTCTTCTGTTGTCCCAATGGGTGATCACCCCAATTATCAGGAGCAACGAATACAGCACGAGAGCCAATATCATTATCAGGAGCTGCCACATTGTGCATAGACATCAGAGCAAGGGGTGTTGTTGTTGTGATGAGAAGATAGCAGAAGGTTTGATGGGGATCAACGGCATATCCATCCTGCTTATATGCTTTCCATCTATCCCCTATTCCTCTACCTTCGGCCTGACTTTTTCCCATCATCAAGGGTCTACTCTATTCTCTATCACCACCCATACTTTGCATCTCTGTTCGCACAAGTTCATCACCACTCATGACTCCATACACTGCCCATCTTGGTCATTCTCTGTTGCCATCTGACATCATGATCACACAATCACACATCATGTTTGCATCATCCTACGTCATCTATTGCATCATCATGACATCATAACACTGGACTTGGAATCAAAACAAGTCCATAAAAGTCCAGAATCAATCTTTAATGCTCCATCACATTCACTTTCTTTACACATTTTGCCTTCATCAGCATCATTGATCTTTACCCCCTGTTTCACATTGATCATTCATTCATCAACCCCTGACCCCTATTCCTCATTTGGTACATATCGCCTTATTTGGAGGTATTAGTTCTCACACTCTCATTCTTTCTATTGTTTCTCTCCCTTCTCTTTGGAGTAGCATAGCCCCAGTTACACCTGTCACTGTCATGGCCACTCTCAGTATATAGGTAGCTAGACTGTGACTGGTGTTGCCCCAGCTTTGTAATTCCAGGAAATCCTCTCCCCTTCTCAGCCCTCTTGCACTGTTACAGACAAGCCGAGATCTTTTCCTAGGAAGCCCCTAGCATCCTTCTTGCTCTCCTCCACTCTAATTGTATCACTTTATTGTCATAAATCCTTCACTCCCCACCAAGTCAAGACTGACACTCATCGTGATAAGCCCTCTGGTTTGAGGCACACATCTCCCTTGGCGAGCTCGTGATTGTCCTATCAGGTTAACCCCATTGTGCAGCAGGAACACCTACCAGAAGAAAGTGACCTCGAAGCTGTAGAGGTTGTGGTTTGTTGTTGGATCAAGAGTGCTCTCCAGAGCACCACCTTAGGCGCAGTGGAGCTTAGGGTGAGAGTGGCTCTGACACACACATACCAATGAACCAGACCTGTCATAAAAGTCCTTATTGTCTATGCCCCAGACCTCTTCCTGTTGGCCAATAGGAACAGGGAGAGTAATGTTGATAGAGGTAATAGACATAGTGGTGGAGGGGAAGAACTTTAAGAAGGAGAGACGGAGAGATTGATGGGGGGAGGGGAAAAGCAAACTGGGGAAAGAAACCAGCCACTGCGCAAGTATAAATAATAAAAGAAAACCCTAACCCTGAATTACCAGATCTTAGGTTCCATCAGACCCTTCCATCAAATATATCCCAATTAGTCCATAATTGGAGGGGAGTTTTAGATCTGGGGATTTCTTCCTAAAATGCCATCAAACTTCTCAGAAGACACAACCCCATCAATGTGCAGCCTCAAACATCAATCAGAAAGGAAACATGATCCAGAGAAGGATGTTCCATAAGTATCCATATGACTCATTATTAGATGCCTCCAAGGGAGAGTAGAACTTAGCCACAGAAAGTATTAGATCATGTGACCAGGATCTGGGAGTATATAAGAACAAGCCCCTCTGGCTCTCTTTTCCCCTTATTCTCAATCTTCTCTGTAACCCTCTACTCCAACCAGTGAGTTGGATACCTCAATAAACCGCTTTACCCTTTATACTAACATACTTAGCAGGAGACTCCTGCTATCGTATGTTGCCTCCCTCTCTCCCAAACCCCAATCTTCTGTCCCCTTTCCCCCTCCCTTCAATCAAGGACATAAGGCCTTATTTGTGGAGTCAATGCTTGCTGACAAGCCTCAGTGTTAACCAGACCAGAGGCCAGCTTGTGCACTGTCCCTACTATAAACCCTTTTCATCATTGAACTCAGGAGCTCCTTCCCCACCCTTCCTCGCTACTGCCAACCATTACTTTGAGTGGAGATCCATCTATACTAATCACACTCTGGCAGTTGTGACCTTTATAGTTCACCCCGCTTACTCACAAGACAAACCCCACGTTCTCATTAACAGACACTCCATGTTCTTCTGTGAGTCTTGTGTCATTAGTTGGTGGGACTTTCCTACTGCCTTACCTGGAGAAGTCATCACCTGGTTGCAAACTGTAGCCGACCTTTATCCCCAGGAAGAGAGTTTCTGGCTCTTCTCCCACGCCCTTGCTGACTTTGTTGATAAGTTCCGGAAACCTGTCTTCCCCTATGATTACAACTCACCTAACCTCAGACCCGATCATGCCCCAAAGCTTCCCCTCACCCTAAACCACCCTCTACAAACTACACCTCTGGTGTCCAGTGAACAGTAAGCAGGTATCAACTCTGACAGTGCCAGTGATGAAGTCACGGTCAATGGGAACATGGAGATCTTTGTCATTGATCGTCTCAAGGAGATATTGAAGGTCTGTGGTGATGATGCCTACCGTTCCCTCTTTACAATTGACTTGGTTCTTTTTTGCACACCCCATTCATGACCCCTACCTCTTCAAGTCAGTTGAGTCCAATGTTGATTTTTAACAAGGTAACTTTGAGCTCTCTCCCCTCCTCCCTCTAACCCACCTCTCCCGCCCTTCAATCCACAAAATCCATCCGACCCCCCATACATGCTCTCCATTTTTTGCACTCATATAGTTACTCTACAGGGGCCACTATTCCTTAGTCAATTACCCATGTTCATTGGAATCCATAATGCCCTCTGTGGAAAAAAAACTCTGGTGTTGATAATGAGCTTCTGAAGGTTGATGATCTGCCTGAACTACTGAGGTAGAAACTTCACCATCTGAGCTTCCAGGGCTGCTAATAGCTCCTGCAAGACATAGGTGCATATTCAGCATTCTATGTCATCTTCCATGTGGTATGTATATGATCACCGGAAGCTGAAGGGAAATGAGATGTCCCCCATCCTTGCTGTCAACTGAGCTTGGTGTGGGGAACTGTTGGGATCATGCAAGCAGTGTCGTGGTCATGCATCGGTTAGCATAGGTTTTGTTCTGGGTAGTTTGTATTGAGCGATGATGAATGCTATCTTTGTGATTTTTTAAGCAATCTACGTACACAAGTCCAACGGTTTGCCATTGGCCTCAGGCGACAGGATTGGTTTTGCTGCAATTGCTGGGAAACTTTATAGCCATCAAGTGTAGGGTTTATAATTTGTACACCAATTTTTTTGGCCATGTCGGAATACTGGAGGGATCACTGTTTGTGAATTGCATATATAGGGATGATTGCCCAACTGGGGGAACCACAGCAGACCATTTGTTTTTCTGGTGCAAACAAAACAGTTCAAAAATTCCAAGGATGCATCTTCAACTAAACCTCCTTTGTTTCCTGTGGCCAGACTGCCTCTGTTTGTGAGTGGGGCCCCTAGGGGAGCTGTTGGTTCACAACAGCAATGGTTCATGCCCCCACTTGCTCAGAGGAAGAAAGATATGCAGAAGTTCTTTCTGACCATTCATTTTGGCCTTGAGGCTGCCATTTGTTTCCCCATCCCCTTCTGGCCAAAACCCTGGCTCAAACACTTATTTCCCCATCTGTCTGTGACCCTCCTGTCCTCTTGTTTCCAGTGCAACTTGTGCCCAAACCTGTAGATGCAAAGATTCCTCAGCTGGTGTGCAATTTAGCATCACTTTCTGCTCACAGCCTAACAATGATTATGCAGCTTCTGGTCCCTCTGCGACAACAAAGAATTTACCACCATTGCCAGACAATCAACTGCCACCAACCCCATGCTGAAAATGCTCCAATTTAGCCCTACATGCTCCACCATCCCCATTCCTAGAAGGCATTGAGGTGCAAAATGCTTCCTCTCCCACCTCCCAAGATCAAGAGGGAGAGCACATTTTTCCAGGACAACAATGATAAGAGTGTATTTTGGGCAGAAGGATGGGATGCTGGATGCCTTTGCTAAGGCTTTGGGAGTCGAGGGTCAGAGCTGTGACACTGCCAACTTTGTCTTCAGCAGGTTGGGGTCCCACACTAGGGGGAAGGTTTGCTCAGGTTCGACCCTCCCTTTTGTTTGCAAAGCCTTGCATAAATGCTGACAAGCATCTTACAGGATAACTCTTTGCCTGTGCTCTGGTATGGTTGGAGGGCATCCATGATGCCAAAAGCCCCTCCCCAACTCCCATTGCTGTTACTCGTGAGCTTTTCAATGTCAATACAGACTGAAACTGCATTCACGTAGAACTCAGTATTGAGGGGACGTCTTTCAAGCGCAACACCACAACAGACAATGGCAGTGCTGGTTGAGTAATCAGAGAGGTGAAGGGAGGATGGCAAGCCAGGCACTTCTGGTGATTCTGGAAGCAGTTTGGGGCAGGTTGCCCCCACACTTGGGAGCCCCAACTGTTTCTCTATCTACAGTTAGGTTTTTGCTTTCCCCCCAGTGCTCTCTGTCCCTCTGTCACCTTTGTTTTGTGTCTTTTTTTATTTAGTTTAATGCACCTAGCTCTCTCTAGGCGGACTGCATGCCTAATGCTTATTGACAAATTGAGTGATATATTTTCTAATGTGCTCGCATGCCGACTTGTGTGTGTTGAAAGCATGGAGAGAACCTTTTGAACCAGTTGTGATGACCTGACTGTCATCGCGCACGATTTTCGGACTACTTTTCTCTTATGTCTCTACATCCTTTTGGACTCTTTTACCTTCAAATCCCCACACTCGTTCATTTCACACCATACATCAAGACACCAAGATCGTATTC
>Ga0307517_10010413_pt1 | contig 13013 bp, 4 predicted proteins | sample 23_EM_MG_FD_194515 | JGI IMG/M metagenome (GOLD analysis project Ga0307517, IMG submission 194515) | Populus trichocarpa ectomycorrhiza microbial communities from riparian zone in the Pacific Northwest, United States - 23_EM | ecosystem: Host-associated > Plants > Roots > Unclassified | place...
TTTTTCCCACGGTAATTCCCTCGGTATATACCGAGGGAATATTTCCGTCGGTAAAATCCCTCGGAAATTTACCGACGGAAATATTCCCTCGGTATTTCCGTTTGTATTTATCAATTTTCTGGTAGTGACATAGATATATTTTTTATATACCGAGACAATAATATATGAGATGATATCTTTTGAAAATAGTCGCATATTGGATAGATCTAGGTCAATCCATTAAACTCGCAACTCGGATTATGAATCCGTGATAACTCATAAAAAGCAAGTTGATATAAATTACAAAGTTTAATTTTCAATCAACTTAGTATTACAAAGGCGAAAGTGAAAAAATAAATTATGTTAAAAAAAAGAATAAAAAAAAGACCTAAGAGAACTCCGGTTAAAATGTCAATCTAGCGATCTAGGTCATGCACCCAACTGGGTTCAATACTTTTTTTATGAAATTATTTGTTATTTAATTATAGATAAAAAATAGATGCTCGCAAAATTAAAAACCTAACAAATATTAGGATGTTTGTCCAAAACCGCGATAATCCTAAGAAAAGCAAGCAAAAACAGAACACAAAGATCAATTAAAAAAAAAAGCAAATGATGAATAATAAAATTAAAAAAAAAGCTCAATATCAAACAATAAAATTAAAAAGAAAATGAAAAAAAGGCTAGGCACACGGGTCTGAGTGACCCAACATGTCTAAGCCTTTTTTAAAAAAAGCTTAGGCATGTGATCCTGTCAACTCATGGGCATGAGCCTTAAGTTTTTTTTATTAAATTAGGCTGGAGATGCGTTATCCGCTCATTTTTTTTTAAAATGACACAAACCACATGTCATGTATAGTTCATAGTATGACCGTCAAAAAGTGGCAAAAATCTAATTTTTAACTATTTTTTACTTGAAAACACCTAAAAACACCTTAGATACTTGAACAAATTCATTTATGGCTCTAAAACAACCAAAAAATTGGCAAGAAATGCAAAACCAATTTGGAATAAAAAACTTTTCTTAGCTTATATCTACCTTTTCAAGTAAGGTGAAGGCCAAAGAATATATCAATGAAATTCCTCTCATCAAATAGGACTTGTTAACACCAAGATCGATCTTTTTCATGGTTAGAATTGAGCCAACCAAAACTCTCTCTCTTTTATGTTTTTCGGGGACCCCTGTTTCCTCTCTCAAGCTCAAAAACTGAAATATAAAGGAAATGAAATGTTGGAATAAAATGTAAAAATTTTGTTAAATAGGATTAAAATGAAAAAAAAAACTTAAGGGACTAAAAAGCTAAAAATACGCCTTGGCTACATTATTTTTAAAAAAAAGTCTTGGATTTTGTTTGGGTGTCAATTTCGATCTTTATACTTCTAATTATGTTTAATGAAGAAAATTAAAGTTGATTTTGTGTGATCAAACATCATTTAACACCAAAACCTTCTTTCAACATCGCAACATAAAAAAAAAAAGAGAAAACATTGCTTCAATCTAAATTGCTTATATATGGGGTGAGCAGTATTTAACTTACACCTTTTAGTTTTTTTTTTTTTAATTTCAATCCATAACTCCATCTAATTAAATAATTAACTCAAGTAAAATAAGATAAACAAGCCATATAACGACTTTTTCTTATACCCAAATGATCACGATCTCTTTGTTAGCGTTTGCCCTACCACTCTTTTGTTCATGACAAGAACGCCAGAGGTTGAACTTGATTAACTACTCTTACTATTAGGAATTGATATAGCTCCTTGTAAAGCTTGTTGTAAAAACTTGATTAGTCACTTTCTGTTGTTCAAAATGAATGGTAGGGGTCTATATATAACCATGATAAAGATTGGGCGAAACTAAGTGGAGGTACAGGTCGATTGATGTTTTTTTAGAACAAGCATTAGGCTTATGAGCAGCAACTTTTTGGCTATCGAACTAATTTGAAATTGAAATGCCTAAAGGAAAAGGAGCGAGATGGTGATTTTTGGTATTCTCGGGAAGAGGATTTATATCTTATTTTGAGTGGGGATAACATTTATAATCTTATGTTAATCTATTTTCCTCTCTCTAAGTTTTTAGTATGAGTTGAGAATCATAGGAAAGAGCACCAAAAACATACGAAATTGGACCCTTTCTAAAAATTTGGATGGAATGGTCCAGCCCACCATTTACTCATCATTCACGTCTGGTAAAGGTGCTTTGTTTTTCACTGTAGTAATGAATAGTGAAAAACAAAGTTTTTTTTCATTTTGATCCTCAATTTTGTTTTAGGATTTTTCTAATTTCATCTTTCAATGTTGTGTTTATTAGGTATATGACTTCATAATTTGTTTTAATTTGTTTTCTATAGAGTTATCTCAGTCTCATGATTCGGGTCATGGTTTTTACGGGTTAGTCAAGTTGACTCAGATCATTTTTTATCCATTTATAATTAATTTTTTGTTTTTAATTTCATCCTTCAATATTAAGATTATTAGGAATAAGACTTTATAATCTTTTTTTATTTACTTTCTATGGAGTTATATTAGTCTCATGACCCGAGTCGTAAGTTTTGCAGGTTAGCCGTGTTAACTCAAGTCATTTGTTTTATCCATTTTTAATTATTTTTATTAATTTTATCATTCAACATTGAGTTGTTTGAGAATTTGATTTTATAAAAAAAAACTTATTCCTTTTCTACAGAGTTGTACTGATCGTCTGACCCGAGTTTTACAGGTTAATCCAAGTTGACTTGATTTATTCTTTTCCTTTTTTATTTGACTTTTTTTCAATTCAATCCTTCAAAATTAGGTTAATTGGGAATTGAGATTGATATTTTTTATTTACTTTCTATGGGGTTATCACAGTCTTATGACCCGGGTGGCAGGTTGGGCCGGTTGAATCAAGTTTTTTTTTCTCTTTTTTAGTTGAATTTTTTTGAATTTCTTCCTTCAATATTAAGTTGATTGGGAATTAGCCTGTATAATGTTTTTAGTTTGCATTCTATAAGGTTATCTTGATCTTATAACTTGGGTCATGAGTTTGGTCAATTGATTCAAGTGGTTTTTTGTATCCTTTTTTAAATTATTTTTTTTTAATTTTACCCTTCAACATTGGATTAATTGAGAATTGAGTTTCATAATTTATTTTTATTTTCTTTCTATGGGGTTATTCTGGTCTTATAATCTATATTTGACAAGTTAACTTGACTCGACTCATTTTCTTAGTTGAATTTTGTTTTATATTTCATCATTCAATATTAGGTTGATTGAGAATGCAGGTGTATTGTACACCCCAGCACTAGGCGAACGCGTAATGCATTGCATGGTGCCCACGCACTAGGCATCCATGTGCCTATGGAAGGACCATGTGCTCAAGTTCTTTACTCGAGTCCATGTTCCTTGGAAAATTTTTGGCTTTTTTTTCTTTTAACTTTTTCCTCTTTTTAGAGAATTTCTTTGGGTCTCTTTTGAAAAAAAAAGATGAGTTCATTTTATTTATATCCATCAAGTTCCAATCTCAAAGTATTTGACTCCACCACCAATGAAATTAACTTGTTTTTATAGTTTCTCCGTTACCTCTTGCTTTTCTAGGATTGTGTCCCTAACCTCTGAGTCATATCCATGTCAAAAAGAATTTGTGGTCCCCATTTTTTGAAGACAAACGAACTAAAAAATTCGCCTTGAGGTAGAAAAAAAAACATATATAAAAATGTGCCCTGTAAATGAAATTCAAAATATTATTTAAAATTATAGTAGTGGTTATTTTTTAAAGTATTTTTTATTTAAAAATATATTGAAATAATATGTTTTTTTATTTTTAAAAATTTTATTTTTAATATTAATGCATCAAAATAATTCAAAAATATAAAAAAATTAATTTAAAATAAAAAAAATTCAAAAACATTTTTTAACTGCAAAAACGACTCGTATGATTACCTTTGGTTTTAATGTCCTTTATATCTGGACAATAAATTTAATTTATAAAAGAAAAAAAGAAAAAGAAATCTCACTTTTGGGTGTGTAGATAAATTAGCCAATTCTTGGGTAGTCGGCTAATCCCCACCCGACTCCGGCATGGAAGTCCTTCAATATTTCTGTCTTTAATATTTTTATGGGTTGAAAATCACAATCTGCTTTCCAAGAAGACTAGCATATGCTGACATGATTACAAGTTGGGCCTAACTTTTAGTTTCTGACCCGACAAATAGTTGGACCCTGAAAATTGGACCCCAAAAAAGAAGAGGGCCCAAATACTTTTCGATCTGTTTCGGTACTGCTCTTATTGCATGAGACCTGAGGGACTAGATTTTGGGCCTTGGTGAACTGCTCTTATTACAATTCGTACTCGAAGGAAGGCCGAAGGTCACTTGATGTGGTAACTTCAAGCACTTAATTATAATGTTTTTAAATTACAAAATATTAAATATTTTTATTTTATTGTAATGTGATAATTTATTTTATTACTCGTTAGTTTAAATTTTTTTTTAATCTAGCTAGTATTATTTTATATTAAAAAATATTGAATATTATTTTATAATCTAGCTAATTTTTCTGTAATTATGATAGTTATGTGCAATTAACAACAATTATTAGATCTCTCCGGATATTTTCAATAAGTACTCTTAGTTAAAATCATCACAGTTTCAAACAAAAAATACCAAACTTCACTTGGAATAGTCTCGTTTTACTGTGTAAATCATATGCATTTCAAATAGAAATCCATTGATAAATCCAACATAGGGACTCAATTGAAAATTTTGAACCTTTGAGAATCCAATTAAGAAATAATGTTTTCTAAGGACTTGAATCAGCATGGAATTACAGTCTCGGGACTGATTTGAGGTTTTGATTATGGCGTGTGGTATAGAATATAGAGATATAACAAAGTTGATGAACTTCTAAATGCAAGAAACTTAACCTCATTCGTCTTCATACTTGCCTGTTTTGAAGCCCAAACGATGCTTATATTGACCTAAAGTGTATTGGTCAATGGGCCTTCTGTTTTTCCATAATGGGCTTAAATGTGAACCAATTTCTTTCTTCCTTACTTTGTATTTAAAATTGATCTTTCACTAGTCTTCCATATCTTCAGCCATGTTCTTAAATACTCGAGTCTCATTCGTCAATAGACTATTGATTTTCTCAGGCCCTTTCCATTTCCAAATCAACTTCCATACCGGATCCCTGTTACGCTAGCTATTGATTAATGGTTCCCACCTGTAATTCATATGCAGACCTTAAAGAAAAATTTCAACAACGCAATTTATTCATAAGTACAAAGTACATTGAAATGACCATCTTTCAATGTAAATTTGTTTCAGTTTAGTTTTAGTATTATTTTTAATTATAACATAATTTATGAACAACTAATCAATATTTCATTAATTTAATTTATTTTCAGGTTCACAAGCATTGAGGCCGCCCGAATAATATCATCGGCGTTTAAATCATCGATGGAGATTCTATTATTTCAATGGAGTCAAGTTTCCAGACATTCTGAATCGAGACCTTATATTGATGCATGGTTTTGAAGATTTCAGGTTGGTGTTAATTTCTAATTTTTAGCTTATTTTTAATAAATTATTATTATAATTGTAAATAAATTATTTTTTTGTTGTAAATAAAACATCACAAATTCGAATGGGACAATACCCATAACAATGTTGCGAGGAGGGTGTGGAAAAATCACGCGACAACTAGGTAACATCGAAAATAATACGATATTTTTTTTAAAAAAAATTGTTATAAAATCAAATTTTTCACTGTGGAAGTAGGTTGTGTGATTTTTGAAATGAAACACAAAAAAAGGCAAGCACGTACACGAGAGATAACGGTCTCCAAGGCTGGAATGACGTGACAGTTTGGAGGAATTTCAAACCGCCATACATCCTAGGGGGATGTATGGCCTCAATATATTGAGCATGTGACGTCTGAGCGGTTCACACGATGCTCACAGTCCGATGCCAACAACCGGAACCGACAAATTTATGGTTCGGTGACCACGCACACTGGCGACTCCGTTCCGTTTGACGCACATACAAAACGGATGGTAAGATTAATTTAAATAAAATATATCGTTAATTAATTTGTTGTTACTTAATTAATTTTTTTCTTACAAGTTACGTCTCTTGGACATGAGCCAAGCCCAATGGAGCTGTTTCTAGAGACGCACGTGCGGAGTGAAGACCGCAAAAAGGAGGTGCAACAGTTCGTTGACAACCACGCTCAACACTTCATGGTATGTTCGTTCAACCATTTTATTTCGTAAGTTATTATTTTTCTAGAATTGAATATGATGATTTCTTTTTTCATTTTCAGAAGACCTATAATAGCCAATTGAGGGAGAGATATGGGGACGATCCTTCGACCCATTCGGATTTCGATCCGGATTTGTGGATGGAGGTAGAATCGTCTGATGGACCGGATAAAAATTGGATGTACGGGCTCTCCAACACTACGGCCGAGAACTTGCGGGCGACCCGTAGTGTCTCAACCGTCGGGAGCTTCCAATCAGTATCGAGCACCCAGTCCGAGAAGTTCATGGCCTTGAAACAACAATATGCTCAACTCTCGGTGGATTATCAACAACAACGCCTAATGGTCATGGACATTAGATCAAAGATGGGTGATGATACATGTGCGCGTTCTTTTGGTCGTTTCGTGCTGGGAACGACCAACCTCCACCATCTCCTCCTCCTTTTTCAGCCCCGTCATTGTTCTAGTTTATTTTATTTTTTTGAAAACACATTAAATTTGTAATGAATATTTGGATGAATATTATTTAACTTTATTTTTATATTTTTGATGTTTAAAACAAATTTATTTGCATAATTGGTTTTTTTTTACTATTAATTTATATAATTTAATATAATTTATTCTAAATAATATTTTTAAAAAACATCACCGACAGATATGCAGACAGTATTTTACAGAGATTTGTTCAATTTAGTTAATGGTAAGATGCTGGTGGGATTAGGACCTCGATTATATCCGCAATATCAAGTACTAGCGATCGAACCAAGTCCATTAAACTTGCTCGAACAAGACAAATTAATTTGTTGGAGGTGGGGTTGTATTATACGTACCGACATCAGGAGAGGCTGAGAGCCACAGGAATTCTCTTTAGTCTTTGACAAATCTTATAATGTATCGAGTCAACATTACTGGCTGAAATCAGTTAATTAGCTCATATCTTTAATTTTTCGATGGCCATATTTCGAAGATGGGCATTTTTCTCTTGAATTGACTAGCAACATTCGGTTGAAGCTTGAAATAAAAGATTTGCAAACAGGACATTTTCGGACCGGTGCATGGATAAACTAACCAACGGAGTCTTTTGATCCTAGTTTATCTACTAACTTAGCCATCTAGCTAGGCTCTTTTTCATATCAATTGTCGGATCAACCCTGACACTTACTCAGGTCATTAAAACAAAAACAAGTTAAACAAACTTGGTCAAATCACTGTTTTTATTTTTTTGTTTGATTAAAAATCTAGTCTAAGTGAGGTTTCAAGTCTCGAATTTTTTATCAACCTAATAAGCCATGTTGAGTTTAACAACGGTCGATAAGAAAAGATAACTTAATTGAAAAAAAAAACAAATGTATCGACTATACACACATTTGTTATATGATTCAAATACTTTATGAATTATACAATATAAGTAGACGTTGTGCTAATTAAGATAAATGAAACTTTTTTTTCTGTGAATAACAATGTCATCGTTACCCCCAAGTTAATGTATACATGTATTAATTTGGCACTAGCTTTGTAGTTACTGTTTAATTAAATTTTAGTTCATGACTACCGAGTACTTCCCAAAATCCGCTTGCATTAAGATGTGTCTTGTATTTTCTTTTATTTCTATATTAATTCTTTAATATATATTTTTTTAACTTCTGCTAATTTTAATTAGAAATAGTAGGAGTGTTAGGATTCCCCTCAAGACCATTTCGTCAATGAAACTTCAATATTGCATTAAGAAACTTCTCGAATTAGGAGTTTAATTTATTAAACGAGGGGGGATGGTTTTATAACAATTTTTAATATTTTTTATATCATCTTGCAATGGAAATCTCTCGCACGATTACAACTATATATTCGTGATCAACATATTCTCAAGAACTAGAAAACGTTAGATTTGATCTCTGCAGTGTGTTTTATATAACGTTACTGGTAATATAACAAGCAATACACATGCTGACAGTCATTGAGTTGATAATTCTTGACGCTTGAGGTTAGAAGCACATGTATTGGTTGAAATGAGGGAAGGATAACCACTTACTAATTAACATGGATTAATTTCACCAGTGAGCGATTAATATTTGAAGATGTTTTAAACATTCAAAACCACGTCGTACGCTCGCACCACATACACAAGATCAAATATATTCATAAATATTCCAGCAAATGAAGTCCACTGGTTTACATAATAAAGTTTAGGATATGCTCATCAATTACAAGAAAAAAGAAGAGACGTTTCAACGAGAGCTTTCCTCACTTGCAGTGTGCAACTGATCGATATAGAAAACGCACTAGAAAGCCTAATGAATGAGCTTCAGCCATGGCACTTATTCTCAGCTACTAATAGTACTCCTGCATATCTATATATAAAAAGTTTAATTCAGTTTTTTGGCTTGATATATTCCGCATTTTCAACTGGAGGGTGTCCCGGATAGTGACCATAAGGTGGCAATGGCTTGTGAACGGGTGGTGGCTTCTCAATCTTTGGAGGCTTGTAGACTGGAGGCTTCTCAATCTTTGGTGGCTTGTAGACTGGTGGCTTCTCAATCTTTGGTGGCTTGTAGACTGGTGGCTTCTCAATTGGTGGCTTGTAGACTGGTGGTGGCTTGTAGACTGGTGGCTTCTCAATTGGTGGCTTGTAGACTGGTGGTGGCTTGTAGACTGGTGGCTTCTCAATTGGTGGCTTGTAGACTGGTGGTGGCTTGTAGACTGGTGGCTTCTCAATCTTTGGTGGCTTGTAGACTGGAGGCTTGTGTTCTGGGAATGGCTTCTCTACCTTAGGAGGCTTGAAATAAGGTGGCTTAGGCTCATACTTAGGCGGTTTGTAGTAATCTGCGAAAGAGGGAGTGGCTAAAACAACTACTCCCACGAACAACACTAACAAGGATGTGATTTGCATTTTGAGGCTTCTCGTGGTGAAAAATCAGAAGAAAGCGTTGCCCTTTAATACTAGTTTCGGACCGTTCCTCGACGTACACGTGTCAAATCTTTTATTGGTATGCATTTCGTATTTTAGTGAAAAAAGTCAAGGGTAAATTTAATATTTAGTTGAGAAATAACTGTAGTGGGTGAAGTTGGTCCCATGGAGTTGAAAATGTTGAAAATGGGGGCAAATGGCCCCTGTGAAGGAAGAAAGATGTGATTTTAGGAGTCTCTTTGGAAGTGGAGTAGTGGAGTAGTGGAGTGTAGATTGTTTTTTTAAATTGTTTTTTATATATATATTAAAATAATAATATTATTTTTATTTTTAAGATAAACACATTAATTAAAAATATTAAAAAAATATTAATTTAAAACTTTTTCAAAGAAAAAAAGTACAAGGTTGTGAACTGGTTTCAAAAGAGTTGAAAAAATTGAAAATGGGGGCAAATGCAAAGTTGTTTATACCATATGAGAGTGTGATTTTAATTATCTTTTGCTTTTCACTTGAATCGAGCTTCAAGTTATGCTTTTAGGTCGGCAAATGCTAAGTTGTTTATACCATACCATGTGAGGAGGAAAGGTGTGATTTTATGTGAAGGGTGCATTTAGGTCCCATTGAGTCGAAAATTTTGAAAATGGGGGCAAATGCTAAGTTGTTTACACCATGTGAGGAAGAAAGGTATATATGATTTTAATGATCTTTTGCTTTCACTGGATTCCGGCTTAAAGCTGCACTTACATCGCAACAGCAATTCTCACATAAAAAAAAGAGAGGAAAAGTTACAATTGCAAGCAAAAGTTGAGTCAAACCTTTCACATTGTGGCTGCTTAATGTGGCTTATACAGCTAAAGGTTGCAGATATATGTGTCGTTGTTTGGGAGTGTGATAACGATTATTTTTCAAAGTATTTTTTATTTCAAAACATATTAAAATAATAATTTTTTATTTTTTAAAAATTATTTCTGACATCAAAATTATCTAAAAACATTAAAAACATATTAATTTAAAAAAAATAAAATTTAAAATTTTTCAAGAACACTTTCCAATTACAATACCAAACACTGCTGGACCAGAAAAGTACTGATCAATTTATGAGCATGATCACCACAAGTTTAGTTATATAATAATTGTTGTTTTACTAAATTGTAAGAAAAATAATCATCCAATTAACAATAACCTACAAGAGAAGGAAAAATCATTGTACATCAAGATAGGATTGAAACAACGATTTTCTTCCTTTTCAGTCCTTTATTTATTTATTATTGAATTTATTATTTATTTTGTTCTTCTATGTTTGTGTTAATTTAGAATTGGACTTGTTTATTTGTTTTAATTTATTTTCTATGGGGATATCATGATGTAAGAAAAAATGTTACTCGATTTTACATAAAAAAAATTGATTTATTACCTACAAAAAACTAAAAATTCAAGGAAAAAAATTGACAATGAGACAAGAAATAATGTTTTCCCTTTATTGGTATTGTTCATCTAGTGCCTTTTTAAAGAAATTTGCTTGTGGGACTTTTCTGATTTTATTTTTGGTCTTTTTAATTTGAAACTTTTATGTTTTATTCCAAAATTTTATTTTTCTTTGCATTTTAGTTTCTGAATTTAAAAGAGAAGGAGAGTCACCAAAAATTAAACAATAAAAAAGAGAGAAACCATAAAAAAAGAGAGAAAACGATTAGTCACCCAAATTTTGTGAGAAAAAAAGCCAAATTTGATATTATTGTATTCCTCTTGATGAGAGAAGTATCATTGAGGTGTTTTTAAACTTTTATATTGTCGGAAAAAGTAGATAAGGATTGAGAAAAAAATTTCTGATTTAGTTCTATATTTTTAAACTGATTTAAGAATGTTTTGAGTTGATAAATTAATTTATTGAGGTTTTAAAAGTGTTTTTAGATAGAAATAGGATAAAAATAATTTTGTATATGCAAAAAATCTTGTCCTGATTTTCCAACTAACTACCTCTCTAATGATTGAAATTTTGGTTGATAAATAGCGCACTATCTACTTTATTTTTTTAAAAAATATATATATTGTTTGCCTTTTAACAAAAAAAAAAGAAAAAAGAGTCAAGCACTCCGGTCTAGCCTAACAAGCTCTCATGCACGACCCTTCTATATTTTGGTTCAAGCGTGCTGGCCTCGAATCCTTTGCTTATGCCCCCTAGCCTATTTCTATGTATTTTCCTAGAAATTTATTTTGTTTTATTTTCATTGAAATGTATTATGATAAAAAGGCTTAACATGATATTGAAATCACTATTCAATTTTATCCTGATTCTTAAATAATATTATTTTTATGATGTTTTTAACAATTATTTTCAATTATTGATACCTAACATGCAAAAACAAGAAATAAAATATTGCTTTCTTTAAAAATTTTGATGGGGGTTTTACATTATTTTATCATATTTATTAAATTTGTTTCCTTCAATCACATACAAAGTATAGAGATATTGTCTTAATTTTTTAAAACATGTTTTTAAGATCATGGTAAATTTTTATTTAAAAAACAAAGTTTACAATTAAAAAAAACATACTTTCGTTTAAAAATTCAAGAGATACATTGATGAGTAAATGAAATTTAGGTTTTTTCTCAATAAATTTATTCATTGTTTTTTTACAAAAAATTATTTTTATAATTATTTAATTAAATATAAAATAAATTTTAAAAAACAAGATTATTAAATTAAGTCATCCCAGGTCAGGGCCATTACCTAAGTCATATGCTGAAATGAATCAACTCATACCTTATTTATTTTGAAACACGGCTCAATTTAAAAGCCAAGTCGAGGAGTTACCTTGTGACGAGATTAATTGGGTTTTAATTATAATTCCAAAAAAATCCATGTGATGGTGTGCATCTCACTAACTAGTTAACGGGCTGGGACAAGAAGCTCAATCTGATACTCCATAAATGTTTCACTGAATTCGCTATAAATGTCGTCGGCTACTTGTCAAATTGTGCGGGCATTTAAAGCTTTGTTGATTTTTACAGGGAACTAGACATAGACTTTTCCTATTATAGCAGTAGGTTATAACTGGACCAGGTAGGAAGGAAGGGTTTAGTTTATTTTTTTATTTTGAAATCATTTTAAAAAAAAGATATTTTTTTATATTTTTATATTATTTTGATGAACTAATATAAAAAATATATAATTTTAATACATTTTAAATAACAAACACTTAAAAAAAAAACACTACTACATTTCTAAATATTACTACCTCGTTTTGTCTATGTTAGAAAAACTTTAGGAATAGAGGGTAAAATTTAAGGGGTAAGTGTAGGATGGGGAAACAAAATGTCGAGAGGAGAGAATTTTGTAATAGGAGAAATAGCTCTCTGCCTGAGTTTGACAATGCTGGTGCCATGATGACCATGGATGAGAATCCACAATGTTCTTTCCAAATACTGAGACCTGCAGCGAAGAAGCCAAAATTTGGCGTTGGGAGCACTGTTACAGCTAAGAGTGGCACCATTCCACATAAAATCAAGGTATATGCAGTCCACCCTGCTCCTCGTATACATACCTGTTATTTTATTTACAAATAATATTTCAAGAGGTTTTTAGGTGGTTGTTTAGGAGAACCATGGTCAGTTGTTAGTGTAGGTCTTAGTGGAGGTTTCATTCCCAGGGGAGTTCCATCTCATCGTTTATCCTTTCCTTTTCCTTGGAAGTAAGAAAAATCAGATTAGAGGGTTTATTGATTCCGATAATTGATTTTTCGATTAATGCTTTCATCAGCACTATTAGACGTTCACGTATGTGCTTTATGTTGAGGTTTTAGTTAGTCTTGGTTGTGAGTGGCAGTATCTAGATATAGCACCTAGGAATCATTAAGGGTTACCTGGTGTTTCCTCAACTCTGCCTTATAAT
>Ga0307517_10010414_pt1 | contig 13012 bp, 11 predicted proteins | sample 23_EM_MG_FD_194515 | JGI IMG/M metagenome (GOLD analysis project Ga0307517, IMG submission 194515) | Populus trichocarpa ectomycorrhiza microbial communities from riparian zone in the Pacific Northwest, United States - 23_EM | ecosystem: Host-associated > Plants > Roots > Unclassified | place...
TTCTTTTTCTCTGCGGATGGATATTAATGGGAGAATGTACGATGGGATTAGGGGGAGTGATGGAGTAACCCCATCGTGGTATGTTAGGTTAGGGCACACTTGTAGGTGTGAGCAGGGCTATTGACCAAACCGCGTGGCGGTGACTGGTGTTGTGTGGTAGGAGCCCACTGTGCGGGCCACCACAAACTGTATCTAGTCTGAGCTGCGTTCCCTTCTCTACATGAGAACAACTTATGGTCATCACACTCCTTTGCAACACACTTGTCATATATATCGGATATCGAACACATCTCAGTTTTCCTATCAGCGACTGACCCGGATCGTTCTCGTGACGACAGATCCGATCATTGCTGTGCCCTTGCGGTGCCTGTCCGACGGCATATTCCCTGCGCCGAAACCAGACCTCCATCAGATACGTGGGAGGGTATGATAAGAGGCTACAATTGTTGCAGGCCCGATGATCCCCTGTCCCCTTGCGGCATTCAGATCTTTTGATGAGTGTTTTCAGCCTAACCCCTAGCACGACCCGTTTTGTCGTACCCCACCCTCCCTTTTTTTCTCCTTAAAACTAATGAAAACTGATCAAAAAGAAAAAAGGCTGAATTCTTGTATACTTCCGCTATTGTTTGGCTGGACGGGAGAAGGTCCATTTTCCTAATTGCTTCATGCGCCTTTTATAGTAGATGAATTATAGTACTTTTGTGCACCCGCTCAGGTACTGGAACTTTCACCATGTGTCTGCACATCCTCCCCGCCGGCCTAGTTCCACTGTTCGAGTCAAATTAACTTTTTCTCAATCTATCAATCTATCTTTTTGTATATCATCTCGGCTACTAAGCTAATCTTATCAAGCGATAGCAATTTAGGCCCCGATTCCGCATGTCGAAGGCCCGGATACCCCTAGCCGAGCGGTGTCCACTATAGTCCCAGCGCTTGGACCTTCTGTACTAGCCAAATTGAAATCATAGGCCTCCAAACGAATTATTTTCACATCATGAGACATCACTCGTGCATTCCCCCGCCCTCCCTCACCATCCCCAGCTGTCCTCAACCTTCGAAATAGTCAGTCTCGATCAAGGGAATCATTATTTAAATCCAAGCGACTAGGAGGGCAGTCAACGGGGGGCTCAGCGGACACTGCACGAAAAGTGACTTAGCCAGCAAAGTTTTTCCTTGATCTGTTGGTTGGGCCTCTGGTTCGTTGACCCCCCTGGGATGTTAGTGTAATGAAATCAGTATGATAAAAGCAAAATATAATCCTAATGATTGGTTCAAAATGTTATAGTGGATGGGGTACTAGCGCAGTCGAACAGTAGCTATACCTTATACGGGCGTTGTCATCTTAAGTGTCCGGCTTCGATTCGCCACTGCCAAAGGAAAAGTTCTCTACTAAATCACATCGGAACGCAATCATCCTTGCAGCTAGACGGTTACTTTCATATATTTCTTTTTTATACTACACTTGTTTTTCCTTGCCTTTTGTCGCATTGATAAAAATCCAACAAACATTTGGCTTTGGTTAAAGGCTATAGTGGTAGGGATTGATTGTTAAGGGAGCCGGCCAGTCAATAGGCCCTGCGGATTGTGTAGCTTGGCAGAAAAAGTTCGACTGATCCAAGTCTAGTTGGTTCTAAAAATCATGACTGTTCAGTTGGTCTTAGTCCCACCATTAGACTAGACTTGGGTTTGACTGTGGTCCAGTCCTCTGCCGACTACTCAGGACCCTGATACCTGATGGTTTGGTAAACCTCTGAGAGTGAGATTTGGGGAAAGTGTTTCTTAATAATAGATACTGTTTTGCAACTCAATCATGTGGCCAAAGCATATCATCCGCTACCGGGAATCACAGCTCAGAAAAATGTACTCTCAGTACCTTAACCCCCACAACACACCAATAGAAATATTAGGAAGGAAAGAACGGAAACAAGTATGCTAACTGAATAGCTCCTTTGAAGAACCCTTGCCGTATCCCCTCAATCCTCGGCAGCGTCGGAGCTATATGTCCATGTCCCCCGTTTGGCAGGTTTGAATGGACAATTAGCACACTCCCCTTATAAAGGTTCGCAAAATTCCCCAGAGATCGCTGGCCTGCCGAGATTGAACCGGAGCTCTCAAGGTGCTTGAGGAGTGGTGGGGCATGTTAGTAGAGAACAATAAGGGTTTGTAGAGCAGAGGTTTAGGCCTCAGCAATCGCATCGTAGAGGGGTAATTACCCTTTCGCACTGGTTACAAAACTAGTGTATCAAAAGCCTTGTGTGAAGCTTGTGAACTGTGCGCCAAGGATACTCCTCAAATAAGGAATAATTATCTCCACTAATATTGCTCTGATTGAAGATCAGAAATTATTGAATCTAAGCGGGTTGTCCTCTGAGCACTTATATTAGGCAAAATATTTCCAAATATGCGGTGGCGGTCGAAGCCTTTCTAGAATTATTCGTGTGCTAGTTTCGGTTGACTTCAAGCAGGGTTCCCAATAGTCCGACCGGTCGGGTGTTTGCGGCAGGACCAGGCTTGCTAGTCCTGGTGGATGTCGATGACTGGACCTGATAAACTCGGGTGGTCTGGTCTGGGCTGCTCCCAGACCAGTCTTTATAAAAGTTTTCCTAGTCATGTAATATCACTCACTTAGTGCACGGGAAATTTTGATATCCGTGAACCTATTTCGCCACCCCTAATTTAAGCGATGCACTATCTCCATTCCGACTCTCCTGAGATTCTACAGTATGATCTATTGAAGCAATGAGTTTACTTAGTAGAAGCTTTATTTGAACGTCCATCCCTCGTCGCATTGAGCCTATTTTGCCTCCTATATATTGCCCTCTCCCTCACGATTACTTCGACCTTCAAGTTGAGCGAAGCCAGTAGGAATCTAGATTCTCACTTGTCAGTTTGTGACATTCAAAGGCTTACCGGATGCAATGCTACCACGCACGTTTCTGAGATAGCCCCGGGAATGCTCTTCATCATATCATTCACTACCCACCGCATCGGGAGTTGTGTCCTTCCTCAGTCTCGTGCGTAGATATGTGACTATAACGTGGTCCCTGGACTTAATTGGTGCACCTGCTGCTCTTCCATCCAGCCCCCTCCTAACCACCACCCGGATATATGACCCCCGGTCATGAACACTTGAACATTTGGCGACCTTTCCAGGGTTTGTTCTAAAGCGTCAAGAACCTCCAGTTGATGTTCTGGAAGGCTTCCGTCAAGAGCGTCAACACATACGAATGTGCGTTGCAAAGCTGAAACACTCGCGAATATTTTCACAAGATCAGGATGTTATAGGTTTCGGCCACCGATCACTCTCTGATTCCACAAATTCTGTAAAAGTTCCCCCGGAAGTTCTCCTAACCCAGTCAGAAGCTGTTTGACTAGAGAGCCGAGCATGTTTTTTGGAGTCTGGGCTTGTCGGAAGGCAAAGTCTGGGTGAAAACATGTGACAACCATACCCTACTCTATGGCCTGGTTACATAAATAATCTACAACCATGGAACTACGGTTGCAACTCCTCAGCAATAATGTATTTTATCTGCTCTTCACCGATCGTCTCTCATACCAGGCGTAGCTAGCTCTTTCCAACCCCCGGGTCCCCAATCAGAGCAAGGCCGCATAATCAAATTCGCCCTTTTCAATACCCTTTGCCAACTTCTGAACTCTTCTGCTTCCAATAGTCAGCCCCTTATACTACCTTGAAAGAATTGATGTTACCTATAAAAGCTTGAGACATATTTCCCTTTTTCACCAGTTGAAATGCTCTCGGAGGCAATATGTTGAAGACCTGTTGGGTCCGTTGGCGGAGCTCCGCTGCGTTCAGGTAAACCCGGGCTGCCTGCTCAGTGCTCTGTCAGTGGCTGACTAATCGCAACCAGATTAAGTACTGTGGGGTGTAGAAGTAGGCTACTGAATCTAGTTTAATTTAATTTAATTTTTATAGAGTGGCTAGTGAGTTGGCTAATTAGGTGGGAGGATTGGTGGTGTTCGTTGCCCTATGGTAGTTGATTTGTAATAGGTAGCCGGGAGTGTGGGGGTTTTAAGCGGAAGAAATAGAGGGAGCAAGGACAGATCGTACCGTGACAGCATACGTATGTAAATTTATCTACACTCCTCTCTTTGGGTTTTTCTACAGCGAACGATTTTTTCTGTTTTTTTCTTTGATCACCATCGACGATTCTTTAACCTCTCCTAGCGTGTGAGCTGCGATTGCCATCTTATGTTCTACTTAAAAAGCTTTTCTACGGGTTGACCATTTCCCTTTGTTTCTTCGGTTTACTTTTCTACGCCGAAAATATCCATCCGGTGGAAACCCTACCTCCGGATGGAAATCATCGTTTCAGTACAGTACCGCGCAAGGTCAAATTGACGAGAAACCCTTTAACATACAAGTACCTCACGGCTTAATACCAGCAATAATAATTTGGGCAACCTCAACAACCAAAATAAAATACACTCAGCCTTACTCCCAGAGTGAAAGAGTTCTGTTGTGTGGGTGGGAATTGGCCGTATCATTTGAGCCTTGTGGCTATTGGAGGAAGAACTTTCACCGATTTTCAGCTGTGGTACTTGGTTGGGAGGTATAAGTGTTCGGGTTAATTTGACACCTGCTCTACTGTATATACAAGTAGCAAGGAATTTGTGCAACTGGTACTGGTGTCTACTCGCCCAAAGAAAAAGTCTGTCCACCAAGGCGCTGGGGGGTGGGTCGGTTTAGAAGGCGCATCTGGGCGAGTAAGTTACCCCTGTCAAGGTTCCAGGCGATTATGTAACTAGAGAGCCGCAACCCATCCGACCACATCCCTCACACGAACTGCTAAACCCAAATAAGAAACTTTCAAGTGGGTTTCTCGGATGAACTATGGCTAATGTGCTGGCCAGTGCTCCTTTCCTCAGAAAAAATCAAGCAGCATCTCTTCGGGTGGGGCCTGTTCGTGTGGGCTGTGACGCCTGCGGTCTGTGCAGTTCCGAATCTTGCTTCACGTCTTCAACATCCCGAACAGCTCAACCGAAACTATCGCATATATATTCAACACCCACGATCTCCATCCACAGTAAAGGATCACGTCCGGCTTCTAGTCCTTTTGCAAAATTTCTTGCAATCGCCTTGAAATCCTTTGCGCACAGTGCTGAGGGAATTCTACCTGTTACATACAATAACTCTCTCCTCTTCGATCGACTTCACCTCCCTCTATGAAATCTTCATACCAGTCACAGCTTCAGTTGTCAACACTTCAAAAACAATGGTCAGGCGAGTGATCAAGGCTGAAGCCGGACGGCTTTGGAACATACTCTGTGGCGATTCTGTGCGCCTATCACAGGTCGGTAATGGGCGACACGATGGTCATGTGCTGGAGTAACGGGGTCGCAGTAGGTTGTAGGGTTGCTCATTGTAACGGGCAAAAATATTTCCGGATTTATTGGCCAAGCCACGCTACAATTATACTAGTACGGTAGGTGAACTGTGCTCATGAGTGAGGCTGTCCCGCATTGGGCTCATACGTTCACTCTCCAATACTTTGGAAAGAACTAGTATTCCTCCGTGCTGGGCTGCGGGATTCATACTTGGGAACTAGAAAGTGTTTAGCCTAACTAGTTCATCTTGTGATGAGACAATCGCAAGTGATAAAGCCCTACTCTAGTAGCAAATTACTAATAATTGGTACATTTAAGAGCTACTTCCGGTGGCATATGATACTGGCTAGAGGTTGGGGGAGTGAGGGCGCCAGGATGGGAAAATGTATTTCCTTGGCATGAAAACCAGTTGCATTGGTTGGGGCTCTCGCGTGAGATTGCAGAACTGGCGACAAGAAAGCAAACCCCTCTTTTCTCTGCCCCAAAGAACAGGTTGATCAACCTCTCCGATCAACCAGCATACCGGTATACTATTATTTCACCTCCCACGGAACCTTATTTATTATGAATACGTTACCTGCGGATCACGGAGGTTGGAGTCTGAGCGCTGATCCTCGCCAGTATGGCATCTCCAATACCCGCAGCGACCATAACCTGACCAATAACATTTACGGCGACTCTAACGCGAACGTTGGGAATGTATCACACAGCTATAACACTATCAACATGGGAGTAGACGAAGAGTCCTTGCGGATCCAAGCATGGTTATCACCACTTGGACACGATGGAAGGCACCGAGATATTAGTACTCGTCGACTTGATGGTATTGGGGATTGGGTTCTACAGGGGAATGAGCAGTGTTCCCAACCGGCCAGTCCGTCCGGCTTTGGGTACGGCCGGACTGACCCAGGCTTTTTCAGAGACGGCCGGGCCGGACTACGGGAAACGGGCTTTCCAAAAAAAAAGCCGGGCCCGGCCTGGGTGACCTGCAGGCCTCAGGTTTTTAACCCTAACCTTAATCTGCAGAAAGCCATTTCTACAGATTAAGGTTAGGGTTGATACACGTGACTTCCAGTGTTTCAACATTTGAAATATGTGATCACTCGGCTAGAAACTTTACTTCCAGAGGCAAAACTTTTCGGAGGGCTATCGTGGGGTGTCCGAATAAATGCGCAACGGTCAAAGACGCGAACACAAGAACTAGATATTGGATATATGGATAAGCTGGCGACATTGATTGACTTTAAGATGATCTAAAAGCACACACACCGTGTAGCATTTATTGTTCTAATCGGGGTGGGAGCAGCCAGCAGCCTGACGGCTTTCACAAATATCTATGAATGGCCGGGTATCTGTCGGTTAATTTATGTAGTTCAATTTAAATGTGATAAGCGAACAGCTCAGCCAATCAGTGTTGAGTTTTACACGAGCAACACTCGTTGTCAAGGTATCTGGCGGCTTTACCCGGGATCTGCAGGCTTTGCCTGGGCATCTGGCGGCTTTACCTGGGCATCTGGCGGCTTTGCCTGGGCATCTGGCGGCCGCCTATCCTCTCGACCCGGCGGTTGCCTGGGCGCCTGCAGGCTTTGGCGGCCGTTGATAATTTAAGCCGGACTGACCCAGGCTTCTCAAAACCATGGCCGGACTGACCGGACTGCCGACCCATGGTCCGGACTATGGTCCGGACTGGCCGCTTGGGAACACTGGGAATGAGTTCGAGTCATGGCGCGAAAGTCACGGTCAAGGGGGTTTACTGGATCCTACCTTGCTTTGTTATGGGGGTCAAGGGGTTGGAAAGACCTTCATAAGGTACAATATTTTTCTAGGACCCGTGGGAAATGCTGATGAGTGGCGAGATTAGTTCGTTGGTGATAGACAGCCTGCGCGAGCAGACCTGTGGGGAGAATATTACCGTTTTGTCTTTCTATTGCGACTACCAAACGCAGAAAGACCAATCTGCCGTAAACATTATAGGGAGTCTACTCAGCCAGGTTGCATTGGGCGCCAGACAGATTCCATCGGAAATTCAACGGGCTTTTGAGCTGAAACAGAGAGGTCTCCAGGCTCTTCGATTGCCGGACATGCTGAAATTATTCTTCGAAACAGTCGGTTCCATTGAGAGTATACATCTGCTTCGACGCTATGGACGAGTTACTACCAGAAAATCGATCCGAGCTATTACGCTCCTTACGCCAGATTGTTCGAGATGCACCAAATATCCGACTATTTCTCACAGGAAGGCCGCATATTCGAGCTGAACTTGACAAGTATCTCACGAAGGGGGCCTATATTATCCACATTGTGGTCGACCAGGGAGATATTGCAAGATATGTAAGTCGGAGGATGGAGGATGATGATGATGATGACGGAGATCCGGATTTGATGCCAGATGATCTGAAAAATGATATTTTGAAGACAATGTTGGAAAGGGCTTCGGAAATGTAAGCAGGAGTAACCCTATTAGGGGGTTTGGATCACTCATTAACGAGGTGTAAAGGTTTCTACTAGTTGCATTGAACATTGATGCAATTTTGGGCGAGACCTCCCTGGCGAAACGAAAGAGAATGCTGCGAAGGGTGGCGACGACTGGCGTGGACCTGGGGAGTGTGTACCGTCAAACGCTGCAGCGAATAAGGGAGCAGAAGGGGGGCCGCTCAAGGCTTGGAATAGAAGTGCTGATGTGGATATCCCATGCGAAGCGGCCCTTGACTATTGAAGAGCTCCGCCATGCCCTTGCGGTAGAAATGGGGTCCACGGATCTAGACCAGGAGAACATTTGTCCCCAAGATATAATCCTACGGTCTTGCTTGGGGCTTGCCATGGTTGACACAGAGACATCAGCAGTTCGGCTAATCCACTACACACTGCAAGAATATCTTTGCTTTACAGGTGTCCTCCCTGCTGCCCACAGAATCCTCGCCATGGCATGTTTGGTTTATCTAAATTACGACAAAGTCAAGCGGTTTCCCGCCGATAAGATCCCTAACCTCCGAGATATGCCTTTTCTCCAATATTCTTCATTATACTGGGGAATCCACGTAAGGGAAGGCTTTTCACATGGCGTGATCTCACCTGCGATTGAGCTGCTAACCCAGTACGATAACCATATATCTGCTGGCTTGCTTTATAACCAAATGCAACGACCTGGCTTTCGCTTTATAGCAGCTCCTTTATTCAGTGGTTTACACTGTGCATCCTATTTGGGAATTGTTGAGATTGTGGAAGCTCTGATTGAAACAGCAGGCTGCGATATTAACAAACAGGATTGTCGGGGTTTTACACCACTCATGTGGGCTAGTAGACAGGGAAATGAAGGAGTAGTGAAACTACTGCTGGCAAGGGACGAGGTCGATTCAGACAAGCCAGACAACTACGGTATGACGCCACTCCATTCGGCTTCGCTGTATGGGCATCATGCGATTGTGAGACTACTGCTCGCAAACGGCAACGTTAATCCCAACAAGCCGGACACCCATGGTGGGACACCGCTCACGGCGGCCTCCGTGAGGGGAGACAAGGGGATTGTAGAACTTTTGCTGGCAAGGGACGATGTCAATCCTGACGAGCCAGACAATTTTGGCGAAACACCACTCTTTTTGGCTATAAAGTATAGGCAGGAGGAAGTGGTGCGACTACTGCTCACAAGGGAGGATGTGAACCCCGGTAGGCCAAACGATGATGGCGACACTCCACTCACGTTAGCTTGTTCCAGTAAGCATGATGGGGTAGTGAGACTACTACTCGCAAGGTGCAATTCCAATCCCGACCAGCCAGAGAAGTCAGATCAAAGGCTGCTCTGGTTGGCTTGTTTCGCTGGGCATGAGGGGACGGTAAGACACCTTCTGGCAAGGGACAATATCAATGCCGACGAGTTAGACAACAATGGTGTAACACCACTATGGTGGGCTTCTTTCCGCGGGCATGAGGGGGTTGTGAGATTACTGCTTGCAAGAGGTGATGTCAATCCTGACAAACGAGGTATAAAAGGTCGGACGCCCCTCTGGCTGGCTTCCAGAAATGGACATGAGGCGGTGGTGAGACTACTTCTCGGAAGAGACGATGTTAATCCCAACAACCCAGACACCAATTGTCGGACACCGCTTTGGCTGGCTGCTAGGGCTGGATCCGAGGAGATCGTGAGGCTTCTGCTCGGAAGGGGCGATGTGAATCCCGACGAGCAGGACAAGTGGGGTCTGACACCTCTTGCTTCGGCTTCCCTTCGGGGGAATGAAGGGGTGGTGAGACGTCTTCTCGCAAGGGACTGTGTTGATCCCGATGCACCGGACGACGATGGCGAGACACCACTCTCGAGAGCTTCGATGAATGGGCATGAGGGCGTGGTGAGGCCACTGCTTTAGAGGAGCGAGGTCAATCCCGACAAGCCAGCCAAGCACGGTCTAACACCTCTCTGTTCGGCTTCTTCCCAGGGGCAAGAGGGGGTTGCCAGACTGCTACTCGCAAGAGGTGATATCAACCCCAACAAGCCAGACAACAATGGTGGAACGCCTCTCTGGTGGGCTTCTTGCAGCGGGCATGAGGGGGTGGTGAGATTACTGCTTGCAAGGGACAATGTCAACCCCAGTACGCCAGACAACCAAGGCCAGACCCCACTTCACATCGCTTCTGTGGTCGGGCACTGGAGAATTGTAGGACATCTCCAACCCCGTACAACGGCACTCTCGGCTCCGGGGTAAGCTCCCCAGGGAGATTTCCAAACAGGCCTTCACTACGAACACGAACACACACATCTTTGCTACAGTTCCCATATAGGGACCGGCTATTAGCATGGCTCCCGTCTTCACTTGGAGTTCCCTCGTAGCCCCCCAGTTGCTTCATTACTGCCCCGTGGATACCCTTGCAAACTTACTCTTCGGTTTTCCCCCCGCGCACATCTTTGAACGTCAGGCTCTTAAAGCAAAGCAACCTGCCATACATCATATAGGCGCTCAATCTTCTCGGGCCATTTCTCCTCCTGGGGGTCGGGAGAGTGAGGTGATGCTGGCGTATTGAGATGCTGTGGATCATTGGCCGGGGCGTTACAGCTTCGAAGGAGCTTGTTTTTTATTTATATAGACTCCTTTTGATGTATAATAATATTATTACACCTTACCCTCTATTATTTTTCCCGTAGAATACAGGCCCACTACTGTTGCAACTCACTAGGCTGGCCCTAGTGTTTCTCGCTCTCACTGGAACCGTCGGGTGTTTTGAAAACTCTTTCGCGCGTTTGACTTGTTTAGCTGAAACATGGAATGTTGGATATCAAACAGACTAGCACTTGTTGGATTGCCTATAGGGCATGCGGTTAGAGGGTTGTGCGGATATGCATTATACGGATATGCGGCTAGGAGACGGGTTGGTTTAGGGCAGGTGGTTTCTTGTTCTTCCGGCGGTTAGGTATTTTCCCACAGGTTGTTGTTCTTACATCCTATGCCGCTAGGCATAGGATATTTCCTTTATGGGTTCGTTGATGTGTTTAGACATAGGGTATGAGGTATCGGGTATTTGGTTTTATGGTTTCTTTCATACCCTTTGTCACTAGACATACGGGAGTCAGTACACGGCAGGGCATAGGCCTTAGGATCATGGGATATCAGGATGAGTCTAGATTGTTTGTGATCATTAGGGATTAGGTTTAGTTAGCTGCGTGTGTTTCTTTAGATTGCGTTGGGTTTCTGGAGTGCTTTATTGTTGTTAGTTAGATGGGGAGATATATCTCCAGGCTTGTCCGCAGCTAGAGAGAGAGCAGCCATCTAGTTTACCGTTCCGCCCTTCCTTGATCGCTCCACTCACTGTCCGTGGTGATCGCTCTTTCGTTCCCTTCATCTTTTGTGCTTTCCATTAGCTTCATCAGCACTAGCAATCAACTATGACACTCAACTAGTATCGGTATTGGTTGAGATGCGAGACAGTGGAGGATTTCCTACATTTCCTCTCCGTCTTTCCTTTCTCTCTCTCTAACTTCCGCCGACTCTGGCTCTATAAAAGACTCTATCGTTCCTGCTTCTGTTAAGATGATGCTCATTCTTATTGTCTTCTTTCCTTCACTCGTTAGATACGAATCTATTCTTTTCGCTCCAGTACGAAAGTGATCATATCGGTAGCCCATTGTTCGCACAACAAAATTTGTCAAATACAAACAGGGGCTAAAATAGGGTAGTGTGTAAATATGGGAGGGCGATCGGTACGAAAGCCGCCCTAATCCTCCGGGTGCCCTAGATACGCTCGCTTCTCATATGTTGCTAGAATGTGTGAGGGAACAGACTTACAATGCAACCTTCAGGAGAAAGGTAGAGAAATTTATTATTGCATTTTGAATTTTATTTCAATATCTGTGTAGAGCGTAAATAGTTGGACAGCGATAGACCAATATAGCGATGTTGGATGATATAGAAAAGGCAGCTGCGACTAACCCTTTCTACTCTTGACAATAGGCTATTCTGGATACCGGGAGTGTAAGAAGCCACAATTGTTGCATGCCCCATCATCCCCAGGGCCCCGGTAGTATTTAGATCTTTTGATGGATTCCTCAACCTAACCCCCAGCACGATCCGTCCGTTTTGCCGCGCCCACCTCCCCCTTTTTTCTCCATTAAAGCGAGGGAGAAACAACCGGGGAAAGACAGAGGCTGAATTCCTGTATATTTCCACTATTTTTTTGTGTTTGACGAATGTGCTTGGCTTTGTTACAGCAGTGGGAAGGAGAGTCCAGGAGACATGCAGATGGAACGGGCGGAATGGATACGGGAGAATCTTCAACAATAGACCCCCCCCCACCATCTCTCTTCTTTGTTTTTATAGAAGTGTACGAGGGAACAAGGGCAGGCGGGAGGCACAGAGATGGGTGTTGTGATCCAAGAAGGATCTGCATGTGGTATTTGTTTTTTTTACTTATACACCTCTCTCTACCGTTAGTTTGATATTTTAGTTAGATGAAGAAGGCAGCGAGAGCGAGCAAATGAACGAAGTATAGGCGGGAAGACCTACCTTCCATATCCTTCCTCCAATGTACCAAAAGTTCCAAGTGAATTCTTTTAGTCTATCGGCTATTTCCGTTCAACCCTCATTTCCCTCTTTTGGCAGCTTGGCTGGATGGGAGAGGGTCCATTTTCCTAATTGCCCCTTGCTCTTTTATAGTATATGAATTCTAGTCCTTTTGTGTTACAGCATCTGCTTAGGTGCCAGAACCTTTGGCATGTTCAATACCAACCTCTTTTCCATTGACCAAATTCCACTGATTGGTTCAAATTAAAACTTCCTTCATCTTTTCCTGTATCATCTCAGTTGCTGAGGATATTTCTCACGAAGTTTATCCCACTATATATACAACTTCGGCAGAGGGAAGGCCTCGATACCCCTAGGTGTGCGATACTCACTAAAGGGCCTATTTACAATACCAGATGGCCAGCAAAGCCCTCAACGTGCGATTTGGAGAAATTGCTTCTTAATAATAGATACTGTTTTATAGTTTAATCACGACCCCATAGCCTATCATCCCCATCAATAATCACAGCTCAGGAAGAGGCGTGCTCAGTACATATTGTTCAAAATGTGAATGCGGCACAATCTATTCTATGTGGATAATACTTCGCAAGTACGAGGGGGGTTGCGAGGCACGCTTAGCGAGGAGGTGAAGAAGGGATTGGTAGGAGTTCCGGTTCTTAATT
>Ga0307517_10010416_pt1 | contig 13012 bp, 8 predicted proteins | sample 23_EM_MG_FD_194515 | JGI IMG/M metagenome (GOLD analysis project Ga0307517, IMG submission 194515) | Populus trichocarpa ectomycorrhiza microbial communities from riparian zone in the Pacific Northwest, United States - 23_EM | ecosystem: Host-associated > Plants > Roots > Unclassified | place...
GTTTAAATTGACAAACTTATTAAAAAATGTTGTAATTAAATTGTGAAATTGAAAAGATTAATAACTTTTATAAAAAGATCAAGAAAAAAAATAAAAATCAAAACAATGAAGACCAAATTGAGAAACATAATACTATTAATTTGAATTGAATGATGAAATTGAAGATAAAAAATATAAATCTAAATAATTAGAACGAAGAATATAATATTTAGTAAATTGAAATTCAATTATGAAATTAAAAACAAATAAAACTTTTATAAAAGGTTCAAAACAAAAATTGAGAAATAAAAAAAATAAGAATTGAAGTTGAAATACCAACAACCAAGAGGGTCAAGCTATAATTTTTTAAAGAGAAGAGAGAGAACAAGGGGAAAAAAAGGAAAAGTCTGCCGATAATAAATTAACTGGACCACTACCAGAGACACTTGTCAAACCAATAAAAAGAGGGTGTGATGACGTTTCTAATGACATGATAGAAAGATATTTTTGGATACTAGAAGGCGCCACACACGCTGCATGAAGGGTACGGGCGCCTCCCATGAATCCACGCACATGTCTTTTTTTATTATTTATTTAAATATAAAAGCATCACTAAGCTAACTTTCTAATTACAAAAAAAATATGGTAAAAAACTGAAAACTCCCCTTAACCTTGGGTTTAATTTTTTTATTTTAAAGGTATTTTTCATTGTTTTACTATGCATTATAATTGTTTATTATTTTTATATTTGATCAAATACCAAATTACCCCTCAACTTAATTTTTAATAGCAAAAAAGCCTTTGTGAAAATACAAAAATATCCCTTGATTTTTTAAAATTTTTTCTTCCAATGATATTATAGTAATTTTACTATGGAATCAAGATGAAAAAATATTGATTTATCTTGGTCAATTTAAAAATGATAAATGACTTGAAAATGTTTTTGAACATAAAACTATTACACTGTTCTAATAAATACTATCGATCTAGAGGTACAATAATTTTTTTTTTTTTGTTAATGTTAAACAATAATATAAAATTATTTTTTTACTTTATCGATAACTTAATTATTATTATTTTGACCGAGTAATTCTTTGATATTTCCTTTCAACTATTTTTTATAGTTGCTCAGAACTTTGTCAATAAGTCATTCATTGAATCCAATCATTTCGATACACAACAATATTGACGACACCCTTCTTCGATGACTTTCTGTGTGGCTATGGACTTCAATTATTGTTATAAGCCTAAGTAATGAAAAAAAAAAAAGAGTAAAGCTTCCTCAACGGTGTTGCTACTTGTTCGTATTGATTTGATACCTTTTATGTCACAAGACTCACGAGTTTAGTTAGAACAAGTTTTGATAGTAATAAAAAAAAATTATTAACGATAACAATAATAATAATAATAATTATTATTATTATTATTATATATATATATATATATATATATTCTATAGGATCCGCAAACCCAGCCACACGAGTCTGCAACCCTTGAGGAGGTCTGCAAACCCAGGCGCGGGTAAGAAAAGACCCAGGCGTGCAGGTTTGTACCCAGTGCACAGTTCTGCAGACCCGCTCGCCTAGGTCTGCAGTCAGGTGCGTGGATCTAGCCTTAGCGTCCAGGACATGGCAGCTCCAGTGCCAGGTGTCTGCATCCTAGGGACTGCAGCCCACCATGCCCCACCAAAATTTGCACTGATCGTTTTCTTTCAAATCATCTTTTTAATGCTAAATGCATCCCAATAAAAAAACAACTCCACTCTCCCTTGCAGTTTTTGCAACTCCATGTGGTAACACTTAGCTCTTTTAGTAATAGAAACACTTAGTTCTTTTAGTATAATTTATGCCAACTCAGTATAACTTTTGGACTCAAAGTTTTATATGGAAGAATTGGAAGCAGGCTTTGCAACAGGTATCCAGCTTAGTAATGCTAACAATTTAGTGTTGAAAGTTCTTATTGCAAAAGCTGGATGCTGATTTACAGCCACAATAGGCAGCCAGGGAATTTCTTTATTTTCTCCCATGGACTCAAAATAGTGGAGGAGAGGAGGGGTTGGAATCCTTGATGAAGACTTGTGCGAATGTTTCACGTGCACAAGGCACAAGTTTTTCTCTCGAGTCCAGCCAATATCATTGGACTTGAAGGCATAAAATGAAAGGAGAGCAAAAAAGAATACGATTCAGGTGAATCCAAGCAAAATTCTCTGACTACATTGGGTCCATCAAGAAGAACCTGAAGCTTTACTTCTTAAGTAAAATTATGGAATACGAGGAAGTTGAATTCATATTGAATTAATCGATTATCTTATTCTAATTTCAAAGTTGTGTTTAATTTAGTGTTCTATGATAAAAAAACTAAGACAAAAATAAAAACATAAAATAAATTTGTGTCTCTGTAATAATTTTGACGTAAAAGATACAACAAAACAACATAAACATGGGACTCATCCCCATCAACACTGGCTCGTGAACGTGTTTTCATGTTCTCCAGCATCACTCATGAGGTTTTCAAGATTTTATCATTTGTAGTCCATCAAAGATTTGTATGGCATTTTCTTCCTTTGCATCATGTCGTGTTACGACCACAAGTAAAATCAGTAAATCTTTTTGACGGAAAACTATCAAAAGAAAGCCATGGTCCCCGAATTGTCTCTACCAGAAAATTTGGCAGGTTTTTTTTTTTCTTTCCCATGTGACTGGAGAAATGCTTGGTTACTGCTATCAGCATTATGATTATTGTTGTTTTGATGGGAAGACATCGAGATTTCTTTGAATTTAAAACAATCGGAACCATAGCAAGAGGAGGAAGGGTCACTGTGGTTTAATAACCATTTTTATGCATGCAGCCCTTGCATATCCTGAATAAAATACTTGAGCATATGCAGATCAATAACTACAAAATGTTGTCCAAAAAAGAAATTGTTGCTGAGTTTAACGTTTATACTGAAATGAACAGAGATGTTTTGCACAGCAAGGGTGCATCAAATTTGAATTCAAAAGTCTGTATATCATGTAACTTTTTCCAGGGTCTTGCAGTGGAAAGTCCTTGATTAACAATCAACACAAATCTTGCTCCATTTTTATTGTCAAACGTCCTTAATATAAATCAATTATGCCACTTCCAATATGCCATTCAAAATGTTTGCAACACAAACAGCAGAATGTATCGCTTATTAGAAAAGCAGGGCATGGTCTTAGCAGAAACTATTGTACAGAAAACCGAAAGTTTGATCAAACCTACAAGGGCAAAATGCCAAAGAATGGTGCTGTAATGAAAGCCCACATTTCTTGCCTTCCGTGGTCTTTACCTCTTCTTATTCTTCTTTTTATATCCTTCGCTTGAAGGCCCTCTTTAACAAGTCCAAGAAGATGATCTCTTGAGCACAGGATTCATTTGCTTGTCCTCTTCCAAAGAAATCATCCCCAAGTGTGAAGGGTCCTCCAGCATCATCTTTGCCACCAAGTATCCAGCAATTGACCATGTCTGATATTTCCTTGCCTGTTTACCAATGTATCTGCCAAGTTTCCCATCATAATATTCCGGCCAGCTGTCTTTCAGTAGACGGGTCTCAGCAAGATCAATCGCTTTTCTTGCGATTTGGGGTCGTCCCGTTTTGATGCACGCAGCAGTCAGCAACCATAAAAGCACTGAAACGAAAAGGAAAAAAAAAAATATGGTGCAAAACAAAAGGACACGTTATGTACATATACACTATTTATTCTCTGCATATTATGTGAGAAAGACTTTCAAAATTAAGTTAAGAGAAACAGAAATAACAAACTGAAGGAAGTGTCATTGCTAAAATTTTTAAAGAGATTGGAGGCTTTTAGCTCATGAAAACGAGGAAGGAAATAGATTGGGCAGTGCCATTTATAGTAACTTGAATTCAGCTCCATTACACTCGTGTCTAAATCATTACAGTGAATGAGTGAGCAGCTCATCCTACTATTGGAAATTTGTTTACTGTATGCCCTTATGAACATATAAATTTATCTAACACAACCAATGCAGGCTACTTGCATGATCTCAGTATCCTTGATACTTAGGCACTGCTCAAATCTTATTAATGTTATTATTATTCAGGAGACTGCTCTATGTTGCAGGGATAAAAGCGAAAGAATAAGAAAATTACCAGTGCATGATAATGCAGGCAGAGCTTCTCAATAATTTACAATTTATGCATGCACTTCGGTCATGTTATTAATATTCAAAAAGCTGAGGACTTCATGGATCTATAAATTAGTGCAATCTGAGGATCACTGAAAGAAGATCACAGTCTGGGTAAAACTATCTCAGCATCTTATTAGTTTCCAGTTCCCACTTCCAGCACAATATCTATAAATGCAAAAAGTCTTCGGTATAACTAAATTGAATAATAGTAAAAGCAAAGGGGATACTGAATGCCATACTGTAGAACCAGCCAGACAACCTAGACCATATGATTGGTTCTCTCTCTTTACTAGCTTCTAAATTTAAAATACAATTAAGGTTTCAGATTCAGATTCAGCCTTGTAAAACCAAATATAGTCAATGAATCTAAAAAAGTATGACAGAAGGACTCCTTATGGAAGGACATATTTATTAATTGATATACGTTAGTCATGAAAGAGAGTAGTAATCAATTAAACAGACAGAACAAGGAACAGACCTGGCCAAGATCCTCCATTATGATAGCTCCATCTAGTATTCTTGGGATCGCAACCAGTTACAATTCGCCATTCATGACTCTCTATTGCAGGATAAGCTATTTTTAGAGGCATTTCTCCCACTAGCTCCTCCCAGCGAGCTTCAATGAGATCCATGATAGCCATTGCTTGTTCATGAGTTGCAAGAGAAGACAGGATGGCAATGCAATTTCCTAAAGCAAACCATCTAAAATCCATCCTCGCGGGACTAACATTGCCAATAAAGTAGCCTCCACGAGTTGGCATGAAATCAAATACCCAATCTGGGATTGAATCAGGAATAACGTTGAACTTATTTACAGCAGTGTGAGAGTACTCCTCAGTCTTATATCTGTATATGTCATTCAGTTGTTGAAAGTCAAGCCAAAAGTAACTCCGCATGTGATAGCTCAAGGCATGCAAACGTTTCACAATTCTCTCAATACATTCTTTTCCTTCTTCGTCATGTTTCAACAATGAGCAAGCGCTTCTCAATGCCATGAAAAAAAGTGCTTGAATTTCAATAGGATAACCATAGATGCCCTGCAAATAAATCAATGCAGTTTGAACATGTAACAAGCTTGAACTTATCAAAACCCTATGAGGAAAACAGAACAACCTACAAGAGAAATTATACAATACTAAGAATTTTAATTTAGGAGTGCATGCAAATGAGTGGTTGAGGGTGAAACGGAAACTAGATTATGATAATTTGGCCTCTATGCGAGTTATTGTTACAAGGAAGATATCAAAGCACCATGCTGTCACAGTGACTGGATGGGGTTGATTCAAGCAGAATGGTAGTCAATCCATGGAAATAGCAGATGAAAAGTGTGAATGCTCATGAGAAAAACTAAGCCCACATTCACATAGAATGACAATTTCTTCCTTTTATTTTTTGTAATCATTATTGATATTACTCTATGTTTGATTATTTGACTGCATTTGTCTATAAAGAGAATACAGAAAGATGGCATCACCCGTTGTCTTAAAGCAAAGCTGGAAGGAAACAAAGAGTTAATTTCAAAGTGCTTCTGGACTGCATATGACTTTATTTTACTAAGAAATTGAAAATTGTGATATGATAAGCATGCTACAAGATAATACAAACTGGAAAAAAAAAAAGATCCAGCTCTACATGATTGCATGCAGTACTTCACATTAAACAAAACAGGATACTTAGACTTTAGGGAACTTCCTAGGCTGCAGGAGCTTAATCAACACAAGCTATGTACGCTCCATTAGCATTTAACCAATGCCAAAAGGGTTTAGTGTATGTAACAGGGTGTTTAAATTTCACACATGCTCCATATGAAATCATAAACAGTAAGTTAATTTTAGGTTATGTTTAACTCCTTTATACTAATCGTTTGCAATTCTCCCAAAAATTCCCCTCCTGTTTAAAGAAAGGGGATGGATAGAAACAAGTAATTGATAGCTAAAACAAAGGTGGTGCACCCAGCTACCAGTTTCATCAATGTATTATGTGTCTCATGTCTACTATTTGTTGGAGTTTGCTAGTTAGAAAAAAGATTATTTCAAGAAGTAAAGTAATTGTTCAAAAACAGAGTGATGCTCCAATTTTCTGGAAAGTTTCAGAAAACAGAAAAACTGGAACTTCTTTTTCAAATGCAATATTTCTCTGTCTAGAAAACTGAAAAACTAGTTTTTCAGTTTTTTAAATTTATACCGAGTTTGGAAAGAATATTTAGAGGTTCCCCGCAACTTTTCTTTACAAGTTTTCCATTGTTTTTCAAATGAAGAAAAGACAAGCAATACAATTTTTTTCTTTTATATATAAGCACTTTTTAGCAATGTAAAATATTTTGTTTTTACATTTTCATATTTAGTTAGTGTAATAAATTTACCTTTTATTATAGATCTAATACAAAGATTATTTTTGAGTTAATAATGTAACTTTTTCATGATAATTTTTAATTTAAATGAAATAAAATTAATATTCTACAATTAGATTATCACAAATACAAAAGATTATCACGAATACAAAATATTAAGATGACTATTAAAAATTATGGTTCTGACTTTTTTTTATAAAAAAAACAGTTGTAATCTTGATGTATTTCTTGTTTTTTTTTTTTTTTCTGGTTCTGAGACCTATAGTTCTAGCGACCAACTTGTTTTTCTTAAATTGTCTTTCATTATTGAGAAAGGGTAATGAAGATAAAATACAACCTTATTTTCAACCGTCTAGATAATATGTTTCCTTGTTCACTAATATAAAAAAATCATTTTTGTTCTCAACATATGAATACATTTTCCAATTTTACGTTGGAAAAGGAAAACTTAAAAGGAGAAGTAAAAGAGAACTCCAAATGGAAAAGGAAAATATTTTTCTGTTAATAAACAAACCAACTTGGCCTAATGACTACAATTATGAGAATGAATTAAATGGAATCTTCACCATTCTTTCAGAAGAAATTAAATCAGTTGATCTCTAAAGGCATTTAGTGTTGCATAATAGTAATTAACAACAACAGTCATATACATACACATGGGAAGGGATGAAGAAAGAGACATGAGGAAAACTTACCATTCTGCGATCAATCATAGAGCATCCATCGGCACATAGAAGGGTAGGGAAAGTATCAAACCCCTCTGACAAGCACAACGTCAATATGAGCCTCATTCCTTTCTGGCACTCTGGAGTTTCTGCTAGAGATAAATCTCCAGTAGACTTTGTATATGCTCGGAGCAGAATGATCCACCAAAAACCAGAGTCCACTGGAGCAACTCTTCCAATTGCGCTCTCACCAAAATCTGCAACCAGAGAGTCTGTTTTTCGAATAGGATCGTGAAGAACTTTAAAGCTGGCTGGCATTGCCCCTTCACCAAGCTTGAATCGATCTATTCTCTTTTCCCATCCTTGGAGATGTAGTGTCTTCAGAAGGAATTGCTTGACTATTTCAGGCTCACCATTCATCAGAAAAGCTAGGGCACTGGGTACAAAGTCTCGTACAAAAACCTGGACATAAGACCTCAAGAAAATCATATAAATGATACTAAATTCATACCCCTGACAAATGCATACGATCACATTGCAACTGCCTTCTATTTGGAGAAGTCAGAAGCACGGGATTTATGAAATTTCCAATACATCATTTGCCAAAAACTAATGGCTCTTATCAGAGGATTTAGTTTTCAATTTATCACATGATCAAATTCCTGCCTTACTTTACTCTGTACTTCCACCTAAGGCATTCTTCAAACATTATCAGCTCATATGTTTAATGAATTTACATGCAGAGCAAATATAAGTCGACCATTTCCCTCACTTTGAACATAATTTACAATTTAATGACATCCTTAGTATCATTGATTCCCAACACCTAATGGGATTACCATCATCAGCTCAAAGCATTTATTTAAGCTTATTAAATGCTTAGTATAGAGCCTCCTCTCTTTGTGATGCATAAAATTAGCAAGATACAGTAACACCATATAAAGACAATCTATCAAGTATCATAACATATTAACCATAGAAACAAATTAAACCAATTAGAAACATCCCAATGCCTGATGCTCCATTAATGACACAGAAAACCAACAAAACCATACAGAGAATTCCACATTTGGTAAAAAAGAATTACCTGATCATAGTTCAAGACTTCCTCTGAGGCATGGTCATACGCGGCAATAGTACCAACCGGTTGGCCTCTGAAGAAAACTAAAGACCGCCGTAGAGCCTCCCATGCATCAGCCACCATTGGGTGAGGCTCAAACGAGTTGCGAGCAGATGAGGCTGGCGTGTTAAACCCGGACCTTCCACCAGGTGAATTCGTGGTCTCAAAGTTATCAATTCCTCTTGCAAGCCCGATCGAGAGCTCGCTAAGAGACCTCTCATCAAATGATCTCTTCCTCTCTATGTTCAACTTTGGCTTGTCAGAGAGGCGAGAGAAATCAATATCATCCATTTCGGATATTGACCACACTGAGCTCCCATTCATAAGCCCCACCGTTTCTTTAGTCGCATCCATTTGTTTTTCTCTTTCAATACTTGATTGCTACAGAAAATGCTTTGTTTCTATCACCAAATGCAAAACAAGAATCACCAGCTTTAGAACATAAACATTCAACAGCCAACATACGAAGATATTATTTAACAATCACACAGAAATATCATCAACAGGAAAGTAAAAACCAGAAATTAAAACTTGGAAAGCTCAAAATAGAAAATGCAACATGCTATAAACTCTATTTATAAGAAAAATTTAAAACCTCTTATCCATTTAAATATACTCCAATAATTAACACTTATCCCTTTTTAGCTTTATAGACATTGAATGGGCTAAGAGGGAGAAGAAGAAATTTGAGACTTGTAAAACTTAACCAGTTCTCTTATGTCTCACCTCATAGGATTTTAAAAAAAAAAAAACGAAAAACGAAACCATTAAAGACCAATTTAAACAATACAGAAAGCTACAAGGCATAAAAAAAAATGGAAAACAAAAGTACCTTTTTTGTAATTTTACACAAAACACATACATTACACTTAAATTTCAATTACATTTTCCATTAAAATCCAGAAACGAAAACTTGAAAACCAACAGCAGTAGATCAAGATCCACAAAATATCAAAATAACGGAAGACAAAGACTTTTACTATCTTAAAATAAAAGACCACTTCATGTAAAAATGTAAACAAAAAAAGAGTCAAAATTGAGAGTTTCAACAAAGAAAGCAACAAAATTGAGAGACAAAAACCCAGATCTAAAGACCTTCAAAGAAATGCTTCTCTTTAATATCTACACAGAAAAAGAGACAAACAAAGAAAGAAGGAATGACTCGAAGAAGAGAAAAACCTTCGCAATGAGAAAATGACTGGTGGAAAATCTCTCCGGCGACGGCAATTTCGCCGGCAAACGGTCGGTGAAGAGAGAAAGAAAAGGAGAAGACACGAGTAGGGGAGAGAGATATAGTTGAAAGAAAGAAAGAGGAGCTTGCCTGCAAGAGCTCATTTTTATAGCTAGAGAGAGAGAGGGACGGGGACCTCCAAGGTTTTTCTGTAAGAAAGGAGACCGGTAATGGCCGGTTAACAGGGCACGAGGATAAATTGGTGCTGATTCGACGGTCTGACGTGGACAACACGACAGCGTTTAGTTTTTTGTCCTGATTTTCATGAGGAAGTCTTGGATTTTCCACTGGCCACTTGTTTTATCGGTTTCTGTGTGGGGATGTTGGTGCCCTATTGTCCTTTGGTGTCATATGATAAGTGTCTACTAGTGTGTTGTTGATATTATTTTTTTAATCTTTTTATATAAAATATTAAAATTAAAAAATATATATATAAAAAAATTAAAATTAAAAAAAATTCAATATTTTTTAAATGCTCGGTTCAACCGTAATTCAAAAACATCTCTTGGAACTAATTTAATATTAAAATAATGTTAGGAAACGTCGTTAAAATCGCATTTTAAAAAAATTTTGAAAAGAAATTTTTTAAAAAATATATATTTTTATATTTTTAAATTATTTTGATGTGTTAATATCAAAAATAATTTTAAAAAATAAAAATTAAGAACGCGGTTAAAATCATGTTTCCTAAAAATTTAAAATTTTTGTTTTATTTAAAATTAATTTTTTTATATTTTTAGATCTTTTTATAAGCTAATATTAAAAATAATTATTAAAAATAAAAAAAATATTATTTTAATATATTTTTAAATAAAAAATACTTTATTATAATCATTATTATTTTCTCAAATAACATAACTCCAGTTTGGGGAGTGATTGATTAAAGAAAGTATTATAAATTTGGTGATGGCTCGTGTGAGTTGTGACAGATTGAGTTAACCTACGTGTCCATGTCCAGTTTTTAACTGTCTTGGATTGCTCAGTTGCAACTTGTTATGACAGTTATTAAGGGTTGGTTTGGAATTCTGTTATCATGGTAGTTTAAAATATTTTTTATTTAAAAATATATTAAAATGTAAATTTTTTATTTTTAAAAAATTACTTTTACTATTAGCATATTAATACAATATAAAAATATATAAAAAAATTATTTTAAAAAAACTAAAATTTAAAAACGCGTTCCCGATCAGAACCTGATTAAATGAATTTAGAAATTCAGAATCAAAAGTTTAAATTTTCAGTTAAACTGAGCATTGATATATACAGTTTTTATAATTCAAGTTTTTATAAGTTAACTTTCCAATCAGCTCTGCTTCTCATTAGTTTATCTTAGAAAATCATTTTTGAATTCGCTCAAGTTTATTGGTTTTTTTTATTATATAAAAAAGTTATTTAATAAGTTTTAATAGCCAGTATCATTTGTTAAATGTCAAATTAGAGTTTTAATGTAGATATTCAAATTCATGATATTTAATAATTTTTTCATTCTGGTTTAATTTATTAAATGTTAAATTGAAGTCCTAACATAGATAGTTTAACGATTAACTAACTTCTCATTTATTTTTACCGTTGAAAAGTGTTTTTGTAAAAATTTATATATTTTTTATTTTAAATTAATTTTTTTATATTTTTTTATCGTTTTGATGTGCTGATATTTAAAATAAATTTTAAAAAATAAAAAATAAATATTATTTTGAAATATTTACAAAAAAAAAACACTTTAAAAACAACTATTAACACATAAATCAATATATTTATAACATTTGAGATCTTTTTGAAAAACATTGAAGTGCGATTCATTAAATAAATCTATAAAAAACAATTTGGATAGGGGTGAAAAGGTGACTTGATATATTTATAAAATTCGAGATCTTTTTTTTTTAATGAAAATTAATATCAATTGAAACACAATTCATTGAATTATTCTAAAAAAAACAATTTCAATATGGGTAAAAAATTTACTTAAAAATATCCTGATCTATAAAAAAAAAAGAGAGAGAAATTAAAGATGTGCAATTTAGGTTAGGTTAATGGTGATGGATTTGGATCAAAATCTTATCACTCTCGAAAACCCATAAAATCTTATTTGTCAAATTTGAAGTTGTAAATATTCCATTAATGTGGCTAATACATGAAATTCTACTCTAAGTCAATAGATAACGACCCCCCAAATAGGTATGATATTTTAATGCCCACCCAAATATGTATGATACTTTATACACAGTTGGGGTTTGTATAAATAGTAAAGACAAAGTTAGGTTTCAGGTGGATATTGAATATTGCTCTACTAGACCAAAAACTTGATACAAATTTTATTTATTATTTATGTTCATAAACTTAATGAAAATTACAATCATGTCACTAGTTAGATGTGTACTAGATCGTTGGTTCCCACTACACTTCCAGCCAAATCAATTTTTCTTGAAAGCAAAAAAAAAAAGAGTTAGCGTTGCTAATGAGTTTTTTTAGTAAAAAAAAAAAGAGATAAAAATGTGTGGAACTTAACTCGATATAACTCATCTTCTTGGAGGGTTCAAAGGCAATTTGAACACCTAGAAAAACAACAATAAAAATATATATTCGTAAAATCAAACATCAATAAAATGACAGGATGTTTATATAAGAATGCGATAACTCCATAGAAAGTAAAATAAAATAAATTATGAAGATCAATTTAAAATAAACCAAATGCTAAACTATGATTTTTTTAAAAAAAAAGTCAAACAAAAAAAAAACCAACATCCAAATGATAAAATTTAAGAATAAATCATATAACAAAAATACCAAAGTACCTAAAAAAGGCCTAGATGAGTGGGTATAGGTGGCCTAGCGTGCCTTGGCCTTATTATAATTTTTTTTCTTTTTTTTAAGGGGTGGGCAATTTTTTCTATATAAAAAAAAAAACGACACATCATCTACTATGCTCAGATTTCAAGGACCAAATGGATAGCATGAAAATCAAGGTAGAGATGTTTTACACCAAAAAAATCTAATTATCAACCATTTTTAACCTTAAAAAAATCTTGAGGTAAGATATACTTTCTCATGTAATTTGAAGGTGAAAGAGCTCCTCATTGAAGCTGCTCTATGAAACTCATTAATATTACGATCAATTATTTTGGTACTTGGAATCAGTGTTAACTAATATTTTTTTTCTACTATCAGAATTCAATGACTCTCTCTTTTTTTATCTCAAACCAGGGACTGAAAATAAAAAAAATAAAGTTTTAGATAAAAAGTAAGTTTTAGACAAGGGACTAAGAATGGGTCAATTGCAAATCAAAAGGATCAAAGTTAACCTTTTGGGTTAATTTCAAAACGACCATCTAGTTTCTCTGTATTTTTCAATTTGATTCCTTGTTTTTTAATTTTACCCTTATTTAACAAATTAAAAGCAATTGATTTTCAATTTGATCAGCAATAAATCCAATCCAGGAGAAAAAAAAGTCTAAAAATCAAAATTAAAAAAAAATACAACTTGAATATACATTGAA
>Ga0307517_10010417_pt1 | contig 13009 bp, 10 predicted proteins | sample 23_EM_MG_FD_194515 | JGI IMG/M metagenome (GOLD analysis project Ga0307517, IMG submission 194515) | Populus trichocarpa ectomycorrhiza microbial communities from riparian zone in the Pacific Northwest, United States - 23_EM | ecosystem: Host-associated > Plants > Roots > Unclassified | place...
AAGATGGTGAGATTCAAACTTGTGACCGCTTGATTATCAAGACTTTAATACCATGTTAAGGAATTATCTCAATCCAATAGCTTAAACTGTTAGGTGAAGTTTCAAGATATGATTTATATTATTCCTTAACATTATACAAGAACATGCAAAATTCATTTATTGGTTTTTAGTTCCGGGTAGAGATCTCAAGATGGTTTAAGAAACAATTGGATTCTGAAATTCCAAATTAAAAGCTTTGTGAAATTAATCAACTGATTACAAGTTGAAGAAAAAAGTTGTGCCCTACAACGGAGGAGAAAGATATTAAGAAAATGTAGTGATATTAAGAAAAAGGAAAAACAATTGGTTTCAGTTTACTTTACTTGTAATTAGGTCTAGAATGGTAGTTTTTTCTCGTGTGAAATAGAGCTAAAATCGACATCATGGTCTTGTAGGGTTGCAGGAGCACAGAACTTTCATTTTTTGGAATTATGGGAGACTTTCTGAAGTGGCAATCTAACATGATCACTGAAAGAATCACTCGTAGCTGCAAGGAAATTCCACACCGAGCAACTCTCTGAAGATTCACGATGAGAACCCAGAATTTGATAACGCGTAATTACAGTAAATAAATTGACTACAGACCAAGGGTGGATCATATGACTTCTGGTGTTTCGTTGTTGCGAAAACAAGCTGACTTTGAATTAATTAGTTTGTTGACTGCCTAATTGACAAACGAAATTTCAGTACGGTCGGTAATTGACAAACGAAATCTTCGTTCTTCTTGCCTATAATAGCTAGAATCTTCGTTCTTCTTGCCTGTCCAATGTTAAAACTGAACACACATTAAACACACGCACGCTGCTACGATATCCAGCATTTTTCAAAATCTTTTCTTATTTAATTATATAAAAATTAAAATAAATACTTGTAAAAAGACCAGTGATTAAATTCTAGAAGAAAAATATATTGTTTTAGGGAACATTATCTTCACTCAATATTGTAGTATTTATTTTGTTTTAACTTTAATATTTTTTTTATTAGCAACATGGTTTATTTAATAAGAATTAATGGGTAATTATAAAAAATATATATTTATAAAAATTCTAATGACTTGAATTAAATTATTTCTTTTTTATATATATTTTTAATCAAAAACTCTATTTCTCATTTATTTATTTATTTGTTTTTAGAAGCATTGATGTTCTTTAAATAAACATTTATTATAATCATAAAAACAAGTTTTAATAATAAAACAAATTATAAAACAAGCAATAACAGCCATAAAATGAGCAAAATGCTTGCAGCGACGTTAAAAGCAAGAACATGATGAAAGCTAACAGTGCGAGAAGCTTCCATGAACCAAATACATGCTGCTTCAGGGACTTTCCAACCTTAACTTTAAATATTCCAACATGAGACTTTTTAACATCTTCAATGTAATGGAACTTTCGTCTATATATCTAAGCCAATGTGTGGTATGCTGGGTTATATATATATATGATGTTGTTTGGTGTATTTTTGGACAATATAAAAATTATTTTTATTTTATACAGGTTGCTCTAGTGGCAAAAGTTTTATTCCAATAAAAGAAGTAGGATAAGTTTGTCTAATTTTTTGCACAATTGTTAACCCAATTGATCTGAATTAATATAAAAATAAAAATTATTATTATTATTATAATTTTAAAATTTGATTAGGAGATCAACTCGAGGTAAGACCTATGTCATGTATTGGGTTGACCACTGACCCGAGTCAATATAAAGATAAAAATAGTTATTATCATAATTTTTTTTTGTATTTTTAAAAAGTAGGCGAAACTTTCATGGATTTCATAAACTGGTTATTAAATCCAACAATGCATGCAAAAATACCAACAAAATTATTTTTCTTGAATTTTGGTATTTAAAAAAGGCTAAATCATGCCATGTATTTTTTTGTTTTTATTATTTATGAAAATATAATTTTTATTTTTATTTTTGAGATGTTGGTCATAAGAAATTTAAAATAAAGTTATATTTTTTAAAGAAAGATTTTTGTTATTATTTTTGGAAGGAAACCGATTTATTAAATACCAAAAAAGTGCCTCGCGTGTATGTCATAATTTCAAATATTAAATATAAAAGAGTAAAAAAAAATAGAAAATTCAAAATTAATTTCACGATGATCTTTAAAAAAATTGACAATTTATTAAAACTAGACTAATGACTTGTTTGACAAAACTCAAAATAAACAGAACATAATGTAAAAATATCAACTACTTTAATCAAGATATTAACTCAATGCTAACTAAATGTTCATCAACTTGAAATTAAAAAACACCAAAAATCCACACAAATCTTATTAAATTCAAGAACTTAATTCAAATGTCATGCCAAATCAAATAAATCAACATAGATCCAAACATAATCCATGAATCATTATTTAATGTTCAAATCAACGTAAACTCAAACGTAAGTCATGAACCAACATTTAATATTCAATTAACAATCACAACCCTAAAATAAACTCACAATTTAACACACATCAATCCAAGTAAAATAATGTCCAAACAATCCAAAATTTATACACAACAATGAGCATTTTTTCAAGGATATAGATTGACAATTTGTCCAAAAAAATAATTTGAGGTTATAGATTGACCATTTGAGGTGTTTGATGTGTCAAGGATATACTGAAATCAACATTGGAAGACCACTAGAACAATGGTGATGCATGTACTAGGCGCCACCACCATTACCAGCGTGTGGGTTCACGCGACGATGTCTGTTGTCACCTATAAAGTAAAGAAAAACCATACAATGCAGTAGATTTTATTTTCTTTTTTTCTCTTCTTTTATTATCTTGGTTTATATTTTTTTACTGTTTCAATCTTCTTCTCCGTGAGCAAAGCTAAAGGCATGGTGGGTGTTTCATTGTTGCTTTGACGAGGCGGCGTCAGAAGAAATAGGGAAAGTCATGGCTAGGGGTTTGTGAAGGAGAGTAAGAGGGTTTGATGCGAATCTCTTAATCATGTGGTCAAGCAACCCCCAACAAAATAGATAACAACCTGGAAAGCAAAAAATCAGGTTTGATAGAATCTTGACCCAAAAGTAACCATGTACCTAAGAACCAAAGGTATTGAAAAAATACTTGGACCCAGAGATAACCTTGTATCTAAGAACCATAAGTATGTGAATGATGACACAAATCCAATTAATCTTCGATAAGTCAGTGTACGATCTTTGTCCATGCAAAGAAAGGTTGTTTTTATCATAAACAAATAAAAGAAAAACTCACGTTTATTCTCCAACTTACTGCTAAAATTTGCAACAAAAAAAAACACAATATAATCTCTTCTAACTAACCCTAATGAACCCCTTTTAGGTTGTAAGCTAGTGGTCTTAAACTAGTAATCAACTAACATAAATTCAATAATAAAATAAACCCCTAAATAATGTTTAATTGGCCAGAATAAACTCAAATTAAAAATAATTATTCAGTATTAAATAAATAAATAAAATATTTTAATAAAAACAAAGTCTTCATGCCAAAATTCCTCCATGTTGCTCGAAATTTTAATTTTCGCATATTCTTGGTGGATTTTCAGTCCTGACTTTAAATATGTCGTTCTCTCTCATATGAATGAATTAGTAGGCATATCATCTATGGTTGGAAAGATTGAGATGCCTAGTTTTCATACCAACTTGAATAGAAAAACAAAACTCCACATGTAGCTTCAGATATGTCCTAAATAGTACACAATGGTCTAATATGGCAGATTTGACAAGATTTGTCTTGTAACTTTGACCCTCTTCAACAATATATTCTTGAACTCCATTTAACCTGCAAATTTACTAAAATATAGTTCTATGTGTCTAGTATCTCTATGTAAAATTTTAGCTCGTTCAAATGTACAGTTTGATAGATATGCTTTATCTCGCAAAACTGGTCAGTAAATATTTTAAGGCCAAATTCAGATCTGACTTGGTTTTCATCATCCTCCCCTTCTTTAAAAAGATTCGATCTCAAATATGTATCATGGAAAAAGATCCGATCTCAAATATGTATCATGGAAAAAATCTTCTAAGGTAAAAAAATCAGTACCAAATTGAAGAATAACATCATCATCAAAACCAAGAAAAACCTTGTTAGCAAAGAAGGTCCCTCTAATATACAAACTCTCTTTTTCAACCATCTTTTGCTTCTTCAATTTTAGTTGCTCCTCATATATTTGCTTAGGTGTTAAAGATGTAAGAGTTATAGGTCTTCCATTTATCTCAAAGGAATACTTATTTTTCACTCCATCATGCATAACTCTCTTATCATATTGTCATGATTTACCAAGCAACAAGTGACTAGCTTGTATTGGTACAATATCACATAACACCTCATCATGATATTTACCAACAGAAAAGGCAACACAAACCTGCTTATTCACTTTTACTTCACCAGAATCATTTAACCATTATAATTTATAAGGTATGGAATGTTTGGTAGTGTGCAAGTTCAACTTTTTTACCAATTAAGTACTGGCTAAATTAGTACAATTATGACTATCTATAATTAAGCTATATACCTTATTATGAACATGGCATATTATGTGAAATATGTTCTCCCTCTGACGTTCCGAATCATCCACAATGACATGCATATTCAGTGCTCTCTTCACTACAACTGTCTCTCGCCCAACTGGATACTTAACACAAACATCATCAACATCCTTCAATGATGACATCTTCTCCTCTTCATCCTACCCATTGGTCTTAACCTCATTATTAGATTTCATAACTATGACTCTTTTGTTTGGATATTGTAAAACAACATTTAATGTGCATTTACAAGAAGTTGGAGTAACATTGTTACATTTAATAATGAATGAGGTATCTTTCTTCTCTCTGGGGTATTCAGCCTTGCCCTCCTTATTTTGTAGTGATGGACCTCCTTCAGTGTTAGCCTTTCAATTAGGTTTTCAAGGTTTTGAAGGGCTTAATGGTTAGCTTTGCTGAATGGTACCCTTTCACTTAAGTTGTTTCTCCACCTTCATGGCGATATGCACCATCTCCTCTAACTCCACATAATGATACAACTCCATAATATTAGATATATCATGATTAAGGCCATTCTTAAATCTAGCCATGATATCCTCCCTATCCTCCTTAATATAAGATCAAATTATAACAAGTTCCATCTCATTGAAGTACTTATTAACACTCTTTGTACCTTGACTCAAACTCTACAACCTTTGATACAATTCTATATAAAAGTGGCTAAGCATTAATTTTCTCCTCATAAAGGATTTGATCTCATCCCAAGTATCAACTTGTCTTTTATAATTTCTCATACGGTTTGTCACTAACTGATCACACCATACAATGGTATAGTCACTAAAGGCAATCACAATAAGCTTGACTTTCTTTGGCTCTAGATAATTGTGACACTAAAAAATCCACTCCTTCTTCTCTCATTCTAAATAAACTTTAGGATCATTATTCCCCAGAAGAACCGATATTTTTAGCTTAATTGTACCCAAATCTCCACCTAACTCAGTATTATGGTCCTGGTACCTATAATTACACCTCTGGCCAACATTATCACCATATCTTTCCCCTACAAACTCATAATTCCACTGTTTTCCAAAACATTCCCCATATCCCATGGACATATCTTCAAAATCAACATCACTCATGTTTGCATTATCAGCCACAAACTCATCTATATTAGTGTTAACTCACCTAACAACCCTCCTAACATTAAATTCTCTTCGCCTAGGCCTGATTTAACATGTTGCCTCTCCAACCTATCCAACTTATCTCCAAATTCATTGGTCATTCAATCCATCCGTTGATTCATAATACGTACCCAAGTTACAATTTCATTGTCTCCTCTCTTTGGTGCCATGTCGTTGCTTGCCTTCAACATCATTGAATCTAAAAATTGGTTACTTAACATGAAATATATATTCCTCACCCACTCCCTAACGTATTTACACTTCTCTCATGTTTCCCTTAAATATAGGCTTTTCACTTAAATATGTTTGCTACACCTTTCTTTGACTTTTACGGAACTGAAATCAACACCAAATATAACAACCATAACAATGTATCTAAATATGTTTATATGACTTAAAAAGTAAGAAAAATATGAAAACAAGCAAAGATAAAACTATGATTATAATTTCACGAGAAACAAGCAAATTTGTATGAAAAATGAACGTTTTTTAAGACGCGAAAGAAAAAAGATGTTAAGGTTATATAAATAAAATTTAAATGACACCAAAATATATCAATTATGATGTTATTATACTATCATTTGAATTATTGATGAGAGTTAAACCCGTTATGACAAGTTGCAATCAAGTTGCAATCCCAAATTTAGTTCCTATAGCAAAAGAACTCCAAATGGCCTTTAATTTATATAGGGTGCGATTAGAACCTTGAAATCTAGTATATAAAATTTGAGAACTTTTTGAAATTTATTGATATGATATTCCCTTCTGATACGAATCTGACTTGTTATAACAAGTTTTAATCCCGACCTTAGTTACTATAGCAAACAATCTCCAAATAATCTCACTTTTATATGGGTTGAGATTAGGACACCTAGAACCAGTATATAAAATTTGAGAAGTTTCTGAATTGGTTTGGTCTAAATTATCCCTTGTTTGTATTATGTGGCAGATTCAACACAAGTGACTTTTGGATGTTTTTTTTTCCTCTTTTTTTTACTCTTTATGCTATTGATATATTATAAGATGACAACAAATAAAAAAATAAAATCTTTTTTTAAGAAACCTAGATGCAAACTACTAAGCTTTAGACACGAAATAATTAAAAACTTAATCATAGACAACTAAAGTTAAGAAAGTTGAAACTAACAAGAAGAAAATAAAGGATATAACTTGGTTTTTGAAGCCTAGCTCTAATACCAACTGATGCGAACATCTTAAGTACATGGTCAAGCAACCCCCAATGAAGTAGATAAAAACCTGAAAAATCAAAAATCAGGTTTGATAGAACCTTGACCCCGAGGTAACCTTGTACCTAAGAAGCAAAGGTATTGGAAAAATACTTGGACCCAAAGATAACCTTGTATTTAAGAACCCTAAGTATGCGAATGATGCCATGAAGCCAATTAATCTTCGATAAGTCAGTGTACGATTTTTGTTCCTACAAATAAAAATTGTTTTTGCCACAAACAAACGAAGAAAATCTCACATTTATTCTCCAACTTGCTACTAAAGTTTGCAACAAAAAAAACATAATATAGTCTACTTTAACTAACCCTAATGGACCCTTTTTAGGTAGCAAGCTAGTGGGCCTAAAATAATAATTAACTAACTTAAGTCCAATAATAAAATAAATCCCTAAACAATGTTTAATTGGCCAAAACAAATCCAAATTAAAAATAATTATTCAATATTAAAGAAATAAATAAAGTAGGACAACAAAAACAAAGTCTACATGTCAAATTTCCTTTGTATAGCCTGAATTTTCAATTTTCACATATTTTTGGTAGATTTTCAGTCCTGATTTTAAATATATCATTCTTTCTTGTATGGATGAATTATTAGGACTATCATATGTGGTTGGAAATCTTGAAATGTCTAGTTTCCATGCCAACTTGAATCATAGACAAATTCCACTTATAGCTCCAGAAATGTTTCAAACAATACACAAAGGTCTAGTTTGACATATTTGACAAGATTTGTCTAGTAGCTTCAACCCTCTACAGTAATATGTTCCTGAACCTTATTCGACCTAAAACTTTACCAAATATATTTCCATGTGTCTAGTGTCTCACTGTAAAATTTCAGCTCGTTCCGATGTACGATTTGAGAGATATGTCTGATCTCATAAAATTGGTCAGCAAACATTTTAAGATCAAATTCGGACCTGACTTGGTTTGTATCATGGTCCAATAGGTTCAAGAGGAGGTGATGGTTCAATTTGGATAAATAGAGTTTGGATAATTGTTGTTTTGTTAGCATTGATGGAGGTCATAGTCGTCATTGATAGTGAGAGAAAGAGAGAATGAGGGTTGTCATGGTGTTTTTAGAAGAAAAAACTTAGTTTGGATTCTTTTGTGGGCTTGGAAATGATGGGTGATTTTTGAAGTTAGTCTTGATGGAGGAGATTGATGAGGTTGAAGAAGAATTTGTTGGTTGGGGAAGAAAGGTTGGTAGGTAGAAATGCTTTTCATGGTGGTAGTAGATGATTGTTGTTGGTTTGGCAATCAAAACTAAAGCTTGTGGGCTATGATGGTGGTGTTGTGGTTTAGCTAGACTGTTGGTAGTGGTTGATGGTGGTGATGGATACCGTTGCTAGGAGGAGAAAGTGGTGCTGTTAGTAACATTGATGGAGAGGATTGGTTTGAGAAGTCTCCTATTTTTCTTTATTTGATGGTGATAGTGAAGGCTTTTGGGCTAACGATTATTGAAGGAAAGAGGGTAGGGTCACAGGATCTTTTTGTGTTTTTTTTTATTCAAGGATTGGATTGATGTATATAATGTGTTGATATGTATATAGGGAAAAGTTAAAGAGTAAAGTGAGAGACAAGTTTTTGTTGTTTGTCTTTTTTAGGGGGAGAGGGTTGTGAGGATCATGTTTTTGGCTTTTTTTGTTTTTTTTTTTTTTTTTGCTCAATGCTCTCCCCAAAATCCCCTCCTTTTGTGTGTGAGATTCCCTCATTACTTATAGGCAAAATAATTTGTCTTTTTCCTTCTAATTGCATGGTCCCCAAGCAAACTTGGTGACCAAGAAACTCAAAATCACTTTGGTCCCTCATTTTCTTCTTCGTTTTTTTTTTTGCACTTTTGGTCCCCTTGTCCAAATATTTTTTGTTTTTTTTATTTTTTTAAAATGCAACGTCAACGTTGATTCAATGAGAAAGATAAATCAATGATTTTAAAATGAGTGCATTGGAAATTGAACGCGTTGAAAGTAAATTTATAAATTTTGAATTCTTTTGAAAAGATGCTGAAAATAGAAAAAATGATGCAAATACATCAAAAATATATTTTTTGGATTTTTTTGTTGTTTTTTTCCATTTGTTTTGTATAGTTTAAAAAACATTAAGAAAAATGGATAAAAAATCGAGTTATGACAATAATTATATGTTATTTAACTACAATGAATTGAGACCTTTTATTTAGTAAGTACAATATTAACATATTATTTTTAAATAATTTTTCTCTTATACTCTCATAAACTGATAGCTTAAAAAATTCCTCGTAGGCAACCTTGTCAATTCTTACAATCTTGAAATTCACATTTGAATAAATCTCAAATTTCATGGTTCAGAACATATATAAGTACTACATAATAATTCTTATTTCTTGTAATACTTAATTTCATTAAACATTTCTCTTAAACTGTTATTGATTGTAATTTTATATGAGCTTTATCAATTAGGAGGGCATGCTAGTGGTAGTTTGAATTTATTATGTTTGGGTCCTAAAAGAAAAATCAATTTTATAACGAGCATTTCATCAATGGATGTCTTTTATACTGAAGAGCATGGTCATGGTAGAATGATCTATAATAGTAGAATTTGTGTTAAGGGATCTACCTATAATGAGTTTGAAGATGATTATTATAGGAAGTTAGAAGAGGTGAATGAATTGCAATATCATAGCGAGTATAATAGAGCTTTTTTATTCAAATTCTATTATTATGATACCAATAGAGGAATTAGAGCATATCCCCACCAAGGTTTGGTCAAAATTAATGCATAGGCTAGACTTCACAATGTCGACAATGTTTTTATTTTTTCAAATAATGCCAACAAGTTTATTACACGTACATTGCTTCCTTTAGAAATGATTGTTCTAGGATTGATTGGTTATCCGTAGTGAAAACCAAACTCAAGGTTCGTGTCTAAGTTGTTCAGGATGGTAATGATGAAGTAATTGTGAGAGACAATGTCTTTCAAATTGATGAGTTAATTTGCTCCATCTACTGACTTAAAAGAAAATTCAAATTTTCATGTAGATGTGAGTATTTTTTATGATGTTGATGTTTAGGAGTTAAATGATATGTTAAGAACTAGTGGACATACAAAAGTCAATAAAGACGATGATATCGACAAGCTTCAATTCAATGAAGAAGATTATGATGGACACGACGATGATGAAATTGAAGATGAAGAAGAAGAAGAAGACAATTTTGATTAAATTGATTTCGAACTGATTTTAATTGTAAAACATTAATGCGTAATGAAATTGACTTTAATGTAATCTTTCTGGTTGTTCCTTTATAATGAATTATTGTTAACATCGATGGAACATTTATTGTTGTGATTATATTATTATGTTATTAAACAAAAATGGTGTAACTATGTTATGATTCTATTGTAGTTGTAGGTTGGATAGATAGGGAAAACTAGAACTTTTGGAAAAAGAAACTGTTTTATATCGATGGAATTACCAACGAAGTGTAAATACCAACAGAATTATCGACGAACTAAGTCCCTCGAAAATTTTTAGAGAGTTAAGAAAAAAGTACATGACTTTCCACTAATAATTCCATACAGAATTACTGATGGATTAAGTCCTTTAGAAAGTTCCAGAGAGTTGGGAAAAAATTACATGACTTTGCCACTGATAATTCCATGCCATTGATAATTCTATATCACCGATGAAATTATCGATGAGACAAAATTTCATCAGAGAAATTTAGGGGGGGTTTGGGAAATTTTAGGTTTTATTGAAAAATTTAAGTTTTAATTACCAACAAAATTATCAACAAAATGTAAAAATTAATAAATATTTGATTATTTGTCAAAATTTCAAACAACTTTGAATATTTTGTTTACTATTTTTTCCAATAGTTGAGTTACTTTCAAATTTAGGCAATTAGGGTTTGTGTATGAATGTGTTTGAAAAAGTAAAAATGAGTGAATATTAGTCTTAAAAATAAAATCAATTGGTTTGTGTCTTTATTTATTGATGTGTATTTACAAGTAATAAAAATTTTAGTAGTCTCTTGTATAAGGGAGGTGCTGCTGAATTTTTTTCAATAAAAAAAATAGGATATAATGATAGTGTTATTACATTTTTATGCTTTAGTTTATTTATATAATGAAGAGAAGATCATTAGTGAGTAATACGAATAGTAGCACTGTTAGTTCTTCTGACAGCGCTTCTAATGACCATAAGTCGTTAGGTGATGACTATGACCAAGCATCTAATGCACATGCACCCTCTCTCGATGTAGACTTGTCTAGTGCGATGCCGCCTCACAGAGAGGGTGTACCTTGTAAACATGATCTATACATTTAGAAGTACATTGCTTAGTGGAAGCTCAACCACAACATGTAAGTTTGTTTTCATTTCCTAAACAATTAAAAAATAAACAACTATGGATAATTTTTGAATAATTAATTTCAATGAACGAATGAAATTTTAGGTTCACAAATGTGGAGGTTGCTTGCACAAAACATCATTGGTACGTGTACGAGGAGCTGTTGTCAAACTTTATTGGTACATGTGGTCTACCTCATCCCCCACTTGGTCTCGGTGAAGATCTCCCTCCTCTCCCTTCTCTTCCTCCTCTTTCAACTTTTGTCCACTAGATAAATTATATTCAATAATATTTTTTAAATTAATAATCAAATTTTGGTTTTTTATTTTAATTTTATTCTCTTTTAACTTTTTTTCTTGTTTTGTTTATTTTAATTTTTTAAAATATTAAATACAATACTAAAAGAATTATCGATGGAATTTGAAACACAGATAAAATTTTTGGGTTTTTTTTTCATAAATGCATTCCATATTTGAATTACTTTATTAATCATCAACTCCTACCTTCCAAATTACGTTTCTCCATTTTTTTCTGGATTGCAAAATCATGCAAAAATCATATATTGATGTAAACCCATTCAATTCAAAATATAGTTGCTATTGACCATTTGATTTTTAGTTTTGATTAAAGATAAAAAATTATTTTAAAAAATAATTGGATTTGGAATGCCAAAAAGTTTTGTGAAATCAATGATTACAAGTTAAAGAAAAAAGTCGTGCCCTACAAGGAAGGAGAAAGAGATTAAAATTTTTTGGTGATATTAAAAGAAAAGGACGAGAAATACTTGTAAAAGGTCTTGATGGCTCACGGTAATGGTGTACTTTTCTCCCTGTAGTGTGAAATAAAGCTAAAATGGACATTTTGACCTTTTGTGGAATGCAAGGGCAACGAACTTTCATTTTATGGGATTCTGGCTGCAAGGAAAATTCCGCACTGGAATTCTCAGATTAGATTCATGATGTGAATCCAGAATCTGATAACGCGTAATTACTGGTAAATAAATTGACAAGTGACCATGGGTCTATTGATGGAGGGCATTTTCATTTGCAGCTGGATTCAAGTTTCGAGTTTTTAAAAGTATTGCAGTGATTGGTTTTTTAAATATTTTTTTATTTAAAAATATATTAAAATAATATTTTTTTTATTTATATTTTAAAATAATATTTTTTTTATTTAAAAATATATTAAAATAATATTTTTTTATTTTTAAAAAATTATTTTTAATATTAACATATCAAAATATTTTAAAAATATAACAAAATTAAATAAATTTGTTTTAAATTTTTTTTGTTGAACCTGTTTGAAACGTAACGTCAAATAAAGGTAAGATCTTTGGTATATCATTGTTGCGAACACAAGGTGACTTTTAAGACCATGTTTGTTTCCTGGAAAGTGATTTCCGGGAAATCACTTTCCAAACTTTCCTGTGTTTATTTGCCGTTAGGAAAATTGGTCAACGAAAAATACTTTCCAGTCAAAGGAAAATTTGGCTTGGTTTCCAGGAAAGTGTTTTCCTTGAACATTTTGGGTGGAAAACACTTTCAGGAAATTGTGAAAAATTTAGAAATGTCATATTATTTGCTGATTATATTAAATTTGATCCTCAAACTTTTGATTGCTATATATATTTTGCTTTGAATATTTATTTTTCAATTTCATCTCTTAAAATTTAATTTTTAATATTAACATATCAAAATATTTTAAAAATATAAATAAATTAAATAAAATTTTTTAAAATTTTTTTTGTT
>Ga0307517_10010419_pt1 | contig 13008 bp, 13 predicted proteins | sample 23_EM_MG_FD_194515 | JGI IMG/M metagenome (GOLD analysis project Ga0307517, IMG submission 194515) | Populus trichocarpa ectomycorrhiza microbial communities from riparian zone in the Pacific Northwest, United States - 23_EM | ecosystem: Host-associated > Plants > Roots > Unclassified | place...
GTGCAGAGCTGAATGTGCTCAGGGGCCACACCGGCTGGGTCCACTCTGTTGTATTTTCAGAGGACAATAAGCGGATCGTTTCTGGCTCTTTTGACAAGACGGTGCGGATATGGGAAGCATCGACAGGTGCAGAGCTGAAGGTGCTCATGGGCCATACCGACTTGGTCTGGTCGGTTTCTATTTCGAGGGATGACATGCAGATTGTGTCTGGCTCTAGTGATATGACGGTGCGGATATGGGAGGCATCGACAGGTGCAGAGCTGAAGGTGCTCATGGGCCACACCAACATTGTCAACTCGGTTGCGTTTTCAAGGGATGGCGTGCAGATTGTGTCTGGCTCATCTGACAAGACAATGCGGGTGTGGGATGTACTCACAGGTGCAGAGCTGAGTGTACTCAAGGGCCACACCGGCCTTGTCACCTCAGTTGCTTTTTCGAGGCATGGAATGCGGATTGTTTCTGGCTCGGAAGACGAGTCTGTGCGGGTGTGGGATGCGTGGATGGGTGCAGAGCTGCATGTGCCAATGGGTCACACCAGTTCACCTCCCTTGGTTGCTCGTTTAAGGTATGTTGTCTCTTTTTCTTCAGCATTGACTGGTTAAAGTAACATTATGTGATCATAGACAGCGTCCTTGGCATCTGACGCAGACAAACTGGATCGTCTCCTCCCAGGGAAACCGCCTTATGTGGGTGCCAGAAGAGGCGCAAGTGATTGAACCATCTAATATCCTTGTCACCTCTCGTCATGGTTTTGGCTCTGTTGATTTTCGGCTGGCAAAGATGGGCATCGAATGGACTGGTTGTTATACACCTTGATTCAGGGAAACTACTAGGAACGATGCGAGTATTGGGTTGTAATCTATTTGTGTCACAGCTTTTCCGAATAATCCCCTGATCTCAAATTTTATATATCTTCACCTTGATCGTCTATCCCGGTTAGGTTGGTGCTCCCTCGTCCGCCATCTACGCCGATGAGTACATTGACCCGAACGAACTTGACAGCAGTAATCATAAGCATTTATTTGAGGTAGACGTTTGGAAAGTCTTCGCTAGAGTCCGTATTTTATAGTCAACTTAATTTAAATTCCGTTCTGCCATGTAGACACCAAGAGAGTGAGAACATTCCGAGAACTAGGATCGAATTTTGGCCAGGAGAGGGATTGCGAGTCGGGGGTTGAGATTGGTGGCGAAACGAACGAGAGCTTCTCCAAGTTCGCCTACGCCGAACACGTCAAGGAGCTCTGAGCCTTGAAACTGAGAGAACTGATAACCCAATATGTGAATCTGTTCCTTGTACGAATTTATTTCCAAGTCCAATCTGTCCCGCAGTCGGCGTTGAGGAGAAACTAATAGACTTGTGAAAGGGCATTACAGAAGCCAGAGTTCACTTTTGAGGTGCGTCTCAACGTTCAGGGTGGTCTCGTCGCTCCGAGTGTATGTTAATTCGTACTTCTTGTTTGCAAAAAATAGCACAGCTTCAAATCGAATAGAGATGTTTAATGTAAATACGATGTCAAATCATTGTGCTGGAGACCTATATACTCGTACAGTCAAGGCAGAATTGCGAAGCTGAGCAAGGGCATCTAGTGTTAAATTATCAGAGTAAAAAATGAGGTTGAAAATTGCAAGACCCGCTTCCAACCGCGAATCCAGAGAATTGGTAATGGAAAGATAATCGTCGACACGGTGTGCCTTCACAGTAACATAGAAGAGAGCCGGAAAAGGGAAAGCTATTGAATTTCTCGAATGAGGCGATGCGATGCGGAAAAAGGCAGCGTAATGGCTCGAGTTGATGACGATTGTCCTGAGGGATACGAGAGGAGCGAAAACCTCTATCCAGATTGAATCCGGCAGCGTCAAGTCGGATTCATCCGTCACCTCCAAGGAAACGATGTTATGCAGAGGGAGTGTTTTGAGAAACGATCGCCAGACGTTGTTGATCAATTCACCATCGGTTTCGAGATTATGGCAAAATAGAAGCGAGACTGACAGTTGATCTTCTTCCACGGGGGACTCCTCCAGTTCCGAGTCATAAATTCCCGTAACTTGAAGATCAGTAACGAGGTCATTACTACTCTGAACGACCCAGCTGAATAATTGGCTTCGGAATGATTGAAAGGATGGCGCGGATTGGAAATGTCTTGACAGCCAAGTGGTTATGAGTTGGAAACCGGGTGCGGTTCCACGGCCTTCATGTGAGATCCGTAGCCGTAGTTTGCAAGAGGAAGGGAGTACAAGGGTACAGAGAAACAGTTCCATTTCCACCAGAAACCGGCACGAAAGGTGGAGGTATTTGAGGTGAAGATGAGTCTTGTTTGTCCTAGTCACGTATTCCTCCACATCTACTACTTCATCCACCTTGAGGAACCCAGCCAATCTGAGTTGCTCGAGTCCTGGTATAGTAGCGAGGATGGCAACAAGTTCCATGCAAGAAAGTCTGCAATCCCTGTCGATGTCGAGGAGCTCGAGATGTGTGAGGGAGCGTAGAAAGGCAGTTTGTAAATCGAGACCACAGCGCTCGATAACGAGGGATCGCAGAGAGTCAACGCGAAGAACCTGATCACTTAGAGTGAATTTGGTCTCTGAGGGGTCGTCGGAAGTGGAGGGGTCGGAAGAGGTGTCGGAAGAGGTGTCGGAAGAGGTATCAGAAGAGGACCCCTTAATCCGACTTGGTGAAATACGAAGATACTCCAGTCGAAGAGTATGGGAATTTGAAAAGAAAGTGCAAAGTTCGTCGTTTGGAAAATTTAGCAGAGTCAGCTCGCGAAATCTGTGCATATAATTCTCCAGTATGTGGAAGATCGGGATAGTTGAGATGGAACTATGGCAGGCGATGACGATAGACAGAGAGCATTGCTTCGACCGGCGAAGCACCTCCTGAACAAATTCAAGTTTATCACCGACTGAGACGAATATTTTGGCCCATAGCCTTGGGGTGTTGATCGCTATGTCCCTCCACACATGGCAAATATGTGTAAGTTTCATGCAGATCTTTGTGCCAAAATACACCCGAGGGGCAGGATTGATAATTATATCGCGGGCATAGCAGAAGATGGTTGAGAATATTTCCGGATACAGGCGAGATATCGGTGCCAGTTGGTTCAGTTTCCGTTTCTCGAGGTGAGTAGCCTGCATTGTGTTGTCAATCAGAAGTCAATCAGTGAATCAGTGAGTTTGTATATGTTGATCATCTCAAGAATATCATACCGGATGCAGCCTAATTCTATACCCCCATAGTTGGAAGGGGCGGTTGCTATGTTGGACGTCGCAGTTATGACTATCAGCCAGCAAACTCATGTCTGCCACAATGGCGAGATATATCCATCTCTGGGCGTGGACGACTTCTCCAAGAGTGGATGAATTCACGCGAAATTGATCTTCCTCGCCGTCCGTGAATGCAATTCGTTTGAATTGAACATGACCAATGGGATTCGGATTTCGAGGTCCTCGAATTGGCTCTGATAACCCTGAGGATCTCCTGCCATTCTCGGGCTTGCCAAGCTCTCGAAAGTCTCTTGATAAATCGACCTGGAGCTTCTTGTCTACGCCTGTTACGACTCGACCCACAAATTCTCTGAACGGCGGAATTGGTGTAGAGACATCAAATTCCTCCAAGTAAGCAACTTGCCTTATCTGCAAAGCGTCCAGCTCACTTGAAAACCAGACAATGCCCAGTTCGAAATCACTGTAATCCTCACCCACCTTGTCCGAGAATAAACCGACGAGAGAGGCGGCAAAAATCCTTCGTTGGCGGACATTCTCGGCATAGCTGACGCATCCCAAACTTGCCCAACTGGGGTCTTTGTGCCCAACGGCGCGCAGAGAGTATTTGCGCTCTCTCTATTGATTTTTGATGTTCAAGGCTCAAGGATACGACGTTTGCAGATTTGGAGTGCGTTCAGGTCAGAAGTTTTCTTTTACATAATGCACACATGTATTTCTTCGAACAGCTTCGAAACCTCATGTCGTCGTCTTCTCGATCAGCACACCCTAGTCATCCCAAGATGGTTTTGGCGTTCGATGTTGGAACTACTTTCAGCGGCATTTCCTACAGGTACTAGTCACCAGCCCATATGCATGTCATCATTCCATCATGATATATCGATGTATAGCTTTCTAGATTCTGGCCAACTTCCAAGTATTCATACGGTAACCAGGCATGTCTCAAACGTGGTGCGCATTCTTATACCTCGTTCATTGTTTTCGAATGATAGTAGCTCATCAGGTTCAAGCTTCATTTGAGATCCAAATATGCAAATAACGAATATATTGGTCATAATGTACCCTCCAAATAAGACTGTCGTGGATGTTTTTTCGGATTATCTCCTTAGTTGGGCATCGTCATTCATCAAGTGCAACCACCTCAACGGACGCGACCTTTGGACCAGCGTCAGGAACGATATTCACTTCGTGTTGTTTCACCTGAATGGGTGGGAAGGGAAAGAGTAGAGTCGGATGTGGAAAGCAGCTGTGAAAGCAGGATTGGTGCACGATAACTCATCGGGACACTCAAGGATATCCTTTGTAACGGAAGGAGAGGCCAACTTACACTTTGCGATCAAGACCGGTGTTGTATCGCAAACATTGAAGGTTTGTTGGTCGGATTTGCAATATTGATTATATTCATGCTGTTGCAAGGTCAGGGTATAACGATTGTTGATGCTGGTGGAGGGACAATTGATGTCAGAACGTATCAGTGCAGTTCAAATTCGGAAAGGCCCACATTTGAGGAGATTTATGTCGCACAGAGTGAGATTTTGAGTTTCGCTTTGAGATGATGCAGAACTCAGACCCCCATAGGTTATTTCCAGGGATCCGTCTTTGCCACGTTCAGAGCGAAATATTTCCTGAAGAGTATGTTTTTTTTTCCGGACAGATTTCTGAGATGACGACAGATCTACTTGTTGCATCTTCATTTACCGAAGACCTCGATCACATATGTGACTGCTTTGATAAAACGACGAAGACGAGATTTGGCAATGCCCTAGAACCGCAGTATGTCAAATTTGGGTCGAAGGGGGATAACGACTCGAGTTGCGGTATTCGGTTCGGTCGGCTGAAACTAGCTGGGTGGGTATCCACTTCTTATGATGTTTAACCTGTTGCCTGACTCCTCGCAGTGCTGATGTGCCAGTTTTTTCCAGACATCTATTGATCATATCGTTCAAGCTGTTATGGGCCAAAAGAGGTCAGATTTAAAGGGGATATCAGTAAGTTGAATCCTCTTCAACGGTCTACTGCATTCAAGCTTTGATTGCAGCACGTTATCCTAGTCGGAGGCTTTGCGGCCTGTTTGAACAAGTCGAAGCGCCGTTGAAGAGGGAGGGACTTGCATTGATACGCCCTGACAATAAAGTGTTGGTTGCACCGTTTTTTTATCATGTAAATTGCATAGCACTTACTCTGTGCCCACGCAGAAACAATGCTGTGTCGAACGGGGCTATATCCTTCTTTCTTGATCATTTTGTTCACACCAGAGTTGCGAAGGTCTCCTATGGAACTAAATTAAAGATTCCATACGATGGGCTTGACCCGGAGCACATCAAAAGGTCTGCCTTGAAGGTTATAGATGTAGATGGTAAACCTAAGTTGCTTGGTAGGTTTGAAGTGGTGTTGCCCAAGGTCGGCCTAATTTTTCACTATTTGCTTTGATTTGCTCATGCAGATAATGTCAGAACACCCCAGTTTCTGAAACAAAAGAATTCGCTCGAAAATTTCATTGGTTATCCGATGAACCTGACAAAAACAGGGTCCCTATCATGTGCTATCAAGGCTCGCAAGAGTATCCTTTATGGATTGATACTGATCCAGGTATGCGTTTATCAGGGTCTATTGGCTGACTCTTTCATGACAATCCAGCAAATTTCACAACCCTTTGTCATATGCAATGCGATCTGGGAATTTCTCTGGCAAGAAATATTACCATGCCGTGTTTGACTTTATTCTGATATTTGGCTTGACGGAGTTGCAAGGGCAAGTAAGGTGGTTCAAAGATGTAGGTGTTCTCATAAACTTTGTAAGCAATTCACTGACAGACATGTTTTATAGGGAGTGGAACACCGGTAAGCCCATCTTGACCAGCATTTATCACGCACTACATCCGAGATCGTATGATAATGCAGGGGCCCGGCACAATTGATTTATGACGACGTCTAGGATAGACGAAGTACTGGAACCATCAAAAACACTATTTTGGTACTCTGGGACAAGCACTGGGAAGGCTGGGATATGTCGGTCCTGCTCTTAGGACTTGTAGTATGTATAAATTGACCCACACTTGACCCACACAATATCCTCTCCACAGGTGGGTATTCAATGTTAGGGGAATTGTAGTTGGATTGCACGAGAAATGGAGTTGGCGACGAGGTGGTGGGATTCACTGGCACGTCTGTTTTCTCCTCGAGTTCCCCCTTCGTGGCTTGTAATTCGAGTTCTATGATAGTTGACTGTTGAACATCACGGCACTTGAGTTCAGTTAATCGGGTTGAAGTGCAGTTATATTATGCTACCTGTAAATCCACCCGAGTATGATTGAGTAGTACAGAACAATCGTGATATTATAATAATAAAGGTTAGATAAAACTACATGATCATGAAGAGCGTACTTCATTTTTTCCGGTACTGACTAGCCCAGGAGCTCGGTTCAGTCTCCAGATTCCCAAGCGGCATCCCACCCAAGGGCACTTCTATCCCACTCCCCTTCTTTCTGCCCGCGTCCCGAATACCCAAGCGTATCCATTATCACTCCTGCCGCTCGGACGAACACCGTCCCGTCCACCTTCCCAATCCCAGCATGCAATTCTTCGACGGCAGTACTCCCAGCTCCAGGCACACTAGTTTTGTCGCCATACTCTTGCGCAGCAAAGTAGAGCGAACGAATCGCCTTGGGTACGTGCGAATCAGAGTGGTAGAGACACCCTTCGACGAGCCTGGGCCAGGGGTTGTAATCCTCATCAACCTGTGGGTTCCCAGTGGCTTCGGTCGAGGGCTGGGGTTCAACGTTACCAGGCGAACTAGGTGGTCGGGGAAACGCAGTGTAGGACATCGCCAATTCCGCATCTATCCTTGGCCGTCCCCTCGAGAGCACCACTACCAACATAGTAGACACAAATCCGCGTAACAAAGCCGCTTTATGGTCTGCGTTCCTCAACGCCCCACAAATCGGTTTGAGAAATATGGACGAGGTCACGACGTGCATCAAGAAAAAGTCAAGTCGTGGATTTCTTTCTTTTCGTCCCGTACCCGAAAGGAGAAGGGTCACGACGAAAAAAATCTCCTCGATTTTGTGTTCTAGATCGGTTGGAGAAATGTTTTCCGGGATGTGGTACAACGCACAGAGCCTCTCAATTTCTTCCTTGCGACCATCAGAGAGAGATTGTTTAATCCGCTTGTTGATGTGTGTGTTGGGGTTGTAAGGAACCGGTTTGAGAATGGGTGATCCGTATACGCGTCCGAGGAGTTCGAGAAGGCTTATACTTTGTGAGGGAAGGGATATTTCGATTTTGGGAATGAAGTCTGGATTATGGGCGCAAGCTCCAGCGAGACCTATTCATTATTATATATGTCGATAAGCGTTTGGGATAATAATAAAAAAGGACTGACCAGTTGCCACGAGAGTGTCGATGCCGAATTCAACACCATACTGAGAATTCTCAGAAAGAGTGACCAAAGAATTGATGATTACAACTCACGCCTATTCCGATGAGGGGATGAAACCTGTATTATGTTCATGATCAATCGCCTTGCAAAGGCAGATAGGGATACAACATACACGCCACTCAAAATACGGGCCAACATATCGACACCTCTGACGTTGGCTTCCCGTCCAAAGATATATTTTTCCAAGACGCCAGTCACACCGATCTCTTCGATTTCTTCAGAGAAGAATTTCACAAAGGCGGCGTAAGCACTGCATGATTTATCATTTGCGTAAGTCAATGTATTTAAATTTTAACCGTGTATTGGAAATGACCTACTCTTGATTCCCGAGATATTGGACCCAATTTCCCTTCTGTATGACGATGTTCTTTCCTTCCTCTCCAAGAAAAACGGGTCTCTGTATCTCTGCCTCTTTGGCGTATGTCTTCTTCAATAGTCCTTCCGGCGCTCCGAAATCGTAAGCGGCCAAGATGCTACATAAAAGGAATAATCAACAAGACGATCAAGGGATCTTTGATCGAAGACAGAACTCACTGGTGGGATAGATGGTTATGAAGGCCCGCCCGGCGAAAGAAACAATGGTGCTCCTTCGCATCCTTGAGCAACAGCTCTTCGGCTACTTTCTTGGATGCGGCGGAACTTCCTCCAAAGTTGAGCTGACCCTTTTTCGTAAGGTGATAGGACAACCGACCAGTAGACAACATGGCCGTTCGGAACATGGAGAATGAACACATTCTTATACTAGGCATTACTAATATGCCGTATGCGTGACGTTTGCAATGATTCTCGGGAGTGTCAGATTTACATATGCGAAGCTCTGAAAAGCATTGTAATGTACAAAAGAGTGTTACAGTGAAAAACCAGACTGTAAGGGTATACTAAATTGACAAATCCCCTTAGACCAGCCCAATTTCAGGTTGCCAACCAAAACCGCGGGAGTCAACAACTGGGACAGATCTTGTGGTAGATGGTTCGTAGTCATATGCTACACTACTGGGAGAAGGAGATTACGCCAGTGGAAAGTGATGATTGTGTTGAACTCGTAACAGGAGTGGCATCAGGCATCATAGAGACGAGTCCTGCACGACGTGCCATATTTGGTGTTGGTGTTGGTAAACCACGATTCATAGAGGAGGAGGGGGTCATGGTGATCGTCATTGTGATAGTCATAGTGGGGGTGTCGCAATTCGGTCCAGAACTTGGAACTGGAGGCATATCCGACGAATCCGGTCCAGAACTTGGAACTGGCATATTCGACGAACCCGACCCACTGCCATTGTTAGGATTTCCATTGCTTTCATCAGGATTTCCAGTGTTTGGATTTCCAGTGCCTGGGCCACTATTAGGAGGACCATTGCCAATACCATAGTCATCGCCATTGCCAGTGTCATCGCCATTTCCATCGCCATTTCCAGTGCCATCGCCATTTCCGGTGCCATCGCCATTGCCATTTCCAGTGCCATCGCCATTGCCATTGCCATTGCCATCGCCATTGCCAGTGCCATCGCCATTGCCAGTGCCATCGCCATTGCCAGTGCCATCGCCATTGCCAGTGCCATCGCCATTTCCGGTGCCATCGCCATTTCCATTGCTGGGATTGTTGGGATTGTCGGGGCTGGGATTGTTGGGGTTGTTACCATTGCTGGGATTGTTGGGATCGTCGCACTCTTCTTCTCGAGCAACAAGACCACCATATGGTCCACTTTCCATACAAGCCTGATTGAAAACCAATGCTGCACTATCCGGTGCCTCGCATTCAATCTTCGTACCAGATTTATCGAAAAGTGGGAGTGCAAAGCATGATAGTCCCGACGCGCAGGGTGTCAGAATCCATTTGGAAGATTCGCAATGAGCGAGTTGTGAGTCAATGCAGGCTGTTTCGCCATCTGTGGAAGAAAAGGTCTTGTTAGACCAGTTTCGTTGAGAAAAGATTGAAAGGAAACCCGATGGGGAATTCGAGAAGATGATAGATTTTTTACCTTGACACTGATTATCTTTGTCAATCAATTTGAAGTCGACGTTCAACTTCTGAGCATCTTTTGCATTTTGTGTCACAATTGCGGGCGGATCGTTGGCGCAGTCGATTGTTTGTCTAGGAACCAGGGGTGCACCAAGCGCAGGAACTGCCTTGACGATATGGGAGGTGTAGAGAACAAAGGCCATCAAGGTCGTAGCGGGCGTAAGGGTTGGAAACATCGCGGATGTCTTGTCAGAAAGAAGGTGGTCGAATTGAAATTGAAGAAACTGGCCACTGGCCAAGAAATAAAGACAGAGATAGTTTGGCGGAAAAAAAGAACGACGAGACCCATAGTTTTATAGCTTCGTAATAGTGAAACGCAAATAAGCATTGTCTTGTCAACTGCTGTCATCGTTCTATTTTTATAACCGTTAAGAGAGGTTAAGTATATTAAAGGTCTCGATAACCTGATCCCATGGTTCACAACCAGAGCATCAAGGGTTCTAATCATGGGGTCACCATGAAGGGAATCATTAGTATCAATCAGTGCTTCGAGTTCCAATAGTAGGTTTTTTTACCGTATCTAGTATCGCTACTTGAACTTGACTTTTGAGAAACAGTGTTCTCGTGGCAGTGGAGTTGTCATCTCTGCAGCACGCTTAAATTATACAGGCTGTTCCATGTCCATCATCAAGCGGCCGCGTCGTGGTTGAGAAATACCAGCTGACACAGTGATCTCTATCCCAACTCGTGTTTCGCATCTGGTATCAGGTCAAATCCTCCAACTACTGGTTAAACCACCGAAGGAAATCCCCCGGGCCCCTGCCAGCACTTGAAGAGCCCAGGTAGTGTCCTTGCAACGGTACGCATTATTTTCCCATTCACTTACCAGTCAGATTGTATTTCTAACTTGGACATTTAATGTAACCGAGAATCCCCCTAACAACCCTGTCGGAACATTCCACTATGTCGTCGATGTCGTCCCTAAAACCTTTATTCTCAATATCCCCGTTACGGATGTTATGTGGTGTGGTCCTGGTATCGAGGGCCCTGGTCCACGCAAGCCATCTTGCATAGATCTCACCTGGATCGCAGTGATTGTCCGTTGCAGAGTCCCTTCATCTCGTCAGCACAACTCGTGTAATTATCATGAATATCCCTCTATCAGGTCGTCGAGGCTCACCAAGTCATTGTATGACCATGAACTTTCATGTACAACAAGGGGTCCGCGTTGACCCCGGCTTCCAAGTCTGGCATAATTTTATTTAATCGCTTTCTCATTTTCAAGCTTTTTTTAGTCATCACTAATTTTTTTTGGACTCTATAGATTAACGCTCAGTAAAAAATGGAAGTCGCTGTGAAGTCAATGAGCAGTCAACGAAAAGTCGTCCAGAGCTTGAACAAGCAAAACGACTTCAGGACGACTTCAGGATGACTTCGTGCAGTCCACAACGACTTTAGAACGACTGGTCGGAGTTTGTCAAATGGACATTTGTTGGTAACATCAGTAAAAGTAGAGTTGTTGAAGTAAATGAAGTTGTACAGTACCCTTTTACTAGTGTGCAGCAGCAAGTGTGCCACCAAGTATATATTTTCTTTCGAGGCTATAAAATTCATGTTTCGGAACCTGAACCTGAAATTCAAGGCAATTTCATATAATCAGAAAATCTGGAATGACTGTCTTGTCGACTTACGACTTCAATCAGTCATTCCCAAGTCCTTCCGGACTGCACGAAGTCGACACAAAGTCAACACAAAGTCATCGAATTTTTTTGACTTTTTACTGAGATTAACAAAGACGCACGAGCTCGGAGAAGCTTGTAAGCGGTGGGGATCAGCGTGAGAGGAGGAAATCTAGAATGACGTGCAAGGGTGTGCCGGACCGGGAGACAGCAACAAAATCAGTATGGGATCACAACTTGAAGACCGTTCTCCATCTCATATACTAGCCAACCCTGAATTTTCGTCCTTCAAGGAATTCCATTTTGTTTTCTGCCTGGCTCACAGTTTGCTATATCGTGGAGATCCTCCTGCTCCCAGGCCAGACCTCACTGAAAACTTCCCTGATCATAAAGCTTGTAAGGTAATAAAAATACAGCAAATAAAGCTGTGACTACATGGGACAGGAGGTTCATTCCTTTTGATGCTTTAATCGTCGAAACTGATGTTGGGTTGGACGGACTGCCTGTTCTTGGCGGCACTGGCTGTGGTGAACGATTTTTAATCGTCCGTGAAAGAGCTGCAAATACTAGAGAACGCTATTCGAGAAAGTAGCGCGGATGGGGATGCAAACTTGAAGACAGAGCAGGCGGCTATTTGGATTCAGGATTTAATTTCTTCTGGCCCTCATCCAACGCCAGAGGCTAATGACCATCGGCTTGGAGACACAGGTGTTGTCACCTTCGGATTGGGAGTGTGTTAAATCCCAATTGTCTGCACATTCTATTTTTCTAAATCAATTTGATTTTTCCAGGTCATACATCTGCTGCTCAAGATATGATCATCCAAATAACCAGAAACACATCCTTATGTCACTATGAAGTGCTCAACGAGATCGAGGTCCCACCACAACTACGACGTGATAAACCAAACACAGGATTGGCATTTTATGAACTGTTACTCATAATTGAAAATGTTGGTCGTGTCTGGTGTTCCCATCATTTTTACAGTTTCAATCGAGGGTAACAGACACTCGTCCTCCTGTTCATCCTCCTGCTCCTCCTCCTGCTGTTGAAGTTTCCCAGAAGCCCAGATTTGGATGTGCGAAGGGGAGGTTTGCAGATATGCCCGATAGGTGGAGACAAATCGACGGATTGCGACATCAGAACGGATGTAGGGTACAGCCCAACGCCCGTTATCCACTGGTGTGATGGTTAAACCAGTTGCAAAGGGGTTTGGGAACAGTCCGCGTCGCTTGTGGAACTGCATCCGAGGGTTCTTGGTCTAGCGACCCACATTGCTTCCGGCCATGGGGAAATTTGGGGGTAAGATGCCTATTTCGAAGAGTAAGTAGATACGAAGAGAATCCAAGTCTTAGAACAAATATTGCAAACATCAGAAAGGGTCGATATACAATTGTTATTAATAACTTTGCTGCCTTCTGCATCGACTAAGAAGGATTGTCTCTGTGTCCAACTTTGCTGGCACCTTTCAAGTTGTGAGTGTTATAAGTTCTCAAGCGCTCACGACTAATAGGCTGCTCAGCTACATAACGACGCCAAGTGACCTTCATTCTAATCCTCAGCAGACTCATCTCGGAATAGTCACCCTCACCGATGCCTCAATACACAGTCTGATGACAACGCAATTTATGACCGTTCTTCCAATGCCACCTCTGACACTCCCTCCCACAATATCGCACACTTTTACATCTCGCACACCGTAATTCTGGC
>Ga0307517_10010420_pt1 | contig 13007 bp, 11 predicted proteins | sample 23_EM_MG_FD_194515 | JGI IMG/M metagenome (GOLD analysis project Ga0307517, IMG submission 194515) | Populus trichocarpa ectomycorrhiza microbial communities from riparian zone in the Pacific Northwest, United States - 23_EM | ecosystem: Host-associated > Plants > Roots > Unclassified | place...
ATGTGGTTGCTAATATGATAACCACTGAAGATTTACATAATCGTTAATTTCAAAGCTCGTAAAATTAGTCGATGTTCGCACAAGCTGGCTCGAACAATCATGTAAATATAAAAAAACAAAAAAAAAGAAATACTATAGCGGAAACTTGTAGCGTGAAGCTCCCAATACCTGATTTTGATGTGATGAACTCAGCCTCTAGATTGGATCGGATGGGAGAATATATAGTTTTTTACCTTCAATGATGCTCTGCTTCCAAGCCTCCTCTTTCACATCCAACGAGAAGGAATAATAATCTAAGAATATATAGTTTTTTACCTTCAATGATGCTCTGCTTCCAAGCCTTCTCTTTCACATCCAACGAGAAGGTATAATGGTCTAAGAATATAGAGTCAGGACTCAATTTACTATCCATTTCCATCCTATTGTGATGTGATCGCTACTGAATCTGTTGTTCCTATCATGATATTGCCTCTGTCTTCCAGCCATCTAAGACATGGATAATAGGGTACGTAGTGGGATGAAAGAAGTCTTGTACTCTCTGTTGATTATGGCAAATAAGAAGGGAGGGATTTTTCAAGAAGGATAGCGCTCATCAAGCTAGAACGCCTACGGATTTCAATACACAAGGAGTCAACTTTGTGTTCAGTGACTTCCTTCTCTCTTCCCCCTCCACCATTGTTGAATAGTTGTTTTTTATGCTTGATTAAATGGGATCATCTGGTTCTTTCTAGTATGCATGCTTTATCCTGTGAAAGCTCTAACTTCTGGAGCTTTAATGATGTTTTACACAAATTAGGTCAGTGTTTGGTGACGGCATTGAAAATTTGAAATAGCAACAAAGCTTAAAGGCTCAGCGCCACACGACCAGCTCTTGATCCAAACCTTGGAATCCTTTTCTGGGTTGCTTTTATTTGCTATTATTAGGCTCCTCTTGTTTAGTTTATGATAGCATTTGTCGAGGACATAGAGTTCCAGATTTTCTTTTCTTGAAAGCCCGAACTCAAAGCACGAGTGGGAAGAAATATGTTACTTGCACTTGTTCTCCGAGGAGAACCAATAATGAATTTGTTGATGATGGTACAATATCAGTTGGGTTTTAGTATATTATTGTAGGTGTTGATTGTAAGTTTCTAGGTTGAATGAAGGAGAAAAGGGTGGGGATGGCATCCATGTTTTTTTTTTTTTTTTTATGGATAATTCATAATATTTAATATAAAAACTTTTTAATCATTAAATGAAATATAATAACAATTTAATAAATAATATAATATTTTTTATTTATTTTTTAGTATGCTAGCATGGCATAAGGATATAAATTGTTATAAATTTTTAAAAAATAAAATGTAATTTCTAGAATGATGGAGATAGGTGAAAAAATTAAGTAAACTAGAGGGTATCTTTTGTAATTAACCCAAACAAAAAGAACAAGTAACTGCTGCTTGTTAACAACTCTCCTCAACAACTATTACTACTAGAAGTCTTGTCTAGTTATTCTTTGAATACAATAATAATAAAAATTTAATTCCATTTTCAATCTCAAACTTACCGACTTTATTTAATAAGTTGAATAAAGATTATTCAGAAAATCTGATTTATCTTAAGAACCTAACTCAAATGAGAAAAGAAGACCGTACTAAGCATATTTAAAATTATAAATGAGATTATATGTTTTCTAAAATATTTTTTATTTAAAAATAAATAAAAATAATATTGTTGTTTTTTTACATTAACATATCAAAATAATTTAAAAATACTAAAAGAATATTTTAAAATTAAAAAAATACAATACAGCCACACAGACAAACACCGCGCAGAGATCACTTTTTCACTTTTATATCCATATTGGAACTGGATTTGAACGATCTTCGGATCTTGTTTAGAGCGGGCTCCACTTTCCAAAATCCTTGCTAAACCAAAATAATTTAAATCGGTAGATACAGCAAATTCTAAGTTCATGCAGTAAATCAAGACATTGTGATTGGCTTGATCAAATGCGCCAGATTCGTCTCTCTTTAAACATCATTCATTTCACCCCTTCACAGGTGATGAAGCATAGATATATATCAAATTCGTTCTCAAATTATTTAATGGCCATGTTCATTTTAATTAGAGCTTATTCCACAAGTCTTAACCAATCAATTCAAGTACTGTTTTCGCACATCCTGATGGCGAATTCATGAACGAATTTGGGGTTGGTTCCCACATCCTTTTGTGACATATATAATTCTACTTTTTAACATGTTCAGTCACCAAATGTGGAAGAGGAAAGGAGGTTTTGTCAATGCTTCGAGAGGATAAGAACAGGTTTGACGTTCTTGGAAATGATCTGCAAATGCATGAAATGGATGGAATTCAGCTCCTTAAGATCATCCGATCAGAAATGGATTTGCCTGTCGTCAGTAAGTTCTCATTTAGTCTTCTATCTGATTGTTAACTTGATGTCCACCATGAATATATACGTTTTTATATTAAACTAACATTTATTATATATTGTTATGTAACCTAGTCATATCATCAGATGATGAACAAGAACTTGTTTTGAAGGGTGTTCTTCAGGGTGCTTGTGATTGTTTGATCAAGCCTGTTAAGATGGAAGCTCTTAAAGTCTTTTGGCAGCACGTGGTTCGCAAGAAAATTAACAACACTTTAGAACGATTAGAACAGCCAAGAAGAAAGGAAGAGGATAAATTGCATTTGGAGAATTCTTGTATTGTTAGCTGTACAGTCTCTGGAAATGCAGGACATCCTATGACCTTGAAAAGGAAAATAGATGGTGAAGATGAAGGCAAGGCTTCAGATGGTTTGTCTACGGGAAAGAAATGAATGATTTGGACTCGTGAACTCCATGAAAAGTTTGTTAGAGCATTGAATCATCTCGGTCCTGGAAGTAAGAATTTTTTTACTAATTCCACCTCCATTGTCTGTCTTTTTTTTTTCCTTTTTAAAAAGCTCTACACTCATCACTATCTACAATATCATGGAAGTTTGTGTGTGTTTGTGTGTGTATGTGTGGTGTGCTTGTTTTTTTTTGGCAAAGGATAATGACCAAAGCAACAACTACATAAAAAAACAAAGTACAGATTGTATCTTAGAAAACAAGCTGACACTCCACAGCGCCAGCGCGAATATCATTATGCAGATTCAAAGTGTTCCTGGAACTTCAATTTTCTAGCAATTCCCTTCTTCAGGTGGCTATAACCCCCAACACCATTCTTCATGCCAGTTTCCAGCGCAGCATCTCACCAATGGACCTCTGATCCATTGTGGCTGTAACTCCACAATCCAGTAGACATCTGATGCTAAACTCTAGCAGCTCCATGCTTTCATATGATGATCATAAGAACCTTCTTAACTCCAGAATACCAGAATGAAGTCATTACTCATTAACAAGATCCTCTTCACTTGATTTTCTTCTCAACTGTACATCTCTATTAGATGCATCCAGCCGAAATGTTCTATCGGCCATCCATCGCTTATTGAAGATTATAGGGCCCAAGGAAATTTTGCTCTTCATTCTCAAAGCCTTTTAGTTTGTAATTTTTGTGAGATCTAGGCTGACACTATGCCTCAGTTGAACTGTGATTCTTTATTTTTCCTCCAACAATTAGATCAAAGTGAGATCTTGCAGGAACCATTCTTGGAGGTTAGTTTTCTGGGAATTCACTCATTTTCCAAGCTTTTTGAAGGTCATACAGTTCAATATTCACCATTTCTTAAACAAGAGTAGGGTAGGAACTAATTAAGGTTCTTTTGTCCTCAACAGCGCACCGAACCACTTGATAGGTTATAACCCCACTGCCTGGCAATCTGATAATGATTCTTCAGCGAGGAGAGATCCTATTCCTCTTTGACCTGTAATATTTCTCATGCGATGCTTCCTCCTTCAAGGAAAACCAAGATTAGATACCATCTTATTCATATTCGAAACTTGGTTTAATGTTTCTATTTTAGGCAGACATTCATTGATCTTTTAACTAGCCTGGATCCCTCTCTCTCATCAAGCTGGTTATATCTGATTTCTCATTTTGATCAACATTGTACATATTTAGACTGAAGGGCTAGTGTGCGAATTGATAATCTTTGATGCGAGCTGAATTACCAACCAGAACAAACTCAATGTTGCCTGTGGGCTTGCATAAATGCCGTTTGATAGCTTATGAGTTGCGTTTAGACAAAGCTTATAGTTTCTTCATTGTTAATCTGTGCACTTTTAAATCTTATATCGTGTTTGTTTCTGGTGGAAATTATTATTAAGCAATAAGGAGGTAGAATGGATGAACAAGATGGGATGAATTAGGCGCTCAACTCGTTCTTTAACTTCTCTGAACATGAAAGATTGAGAAGGAAGAAATAGACTGTTGGACATTTTGCCATTTCCCCCTTGTTTCTTTCCTCTCAAATCTCCTTCCAACCAAACAAGAGAAGCACGGGTGTAAATTGCAGTGGATAATTATTCTCTATTTTCCTCTCTCTCATCCTCTCTAGACATGGTGTAAATTGTATGTAAAATACAGCCCAACTGATAAACCGAGTACTTGATGGATATAGATTAAGGAACAGAACAAGGCAACTCCATTGCCTGTCTCCCACGAGGTTTAGTTCGTAGACCGTCCAATTAACCAAGTAAAGAAAAGAAAGGGGCAAAAGTGCGGCTCTAAAGCACATAAAAAATGGAATAACAGAAAAGTTGCTTTCTTCAAATGCTAATTACACGCTTGATTGCCAATAAGAACAAGTAACGATGTCTTTTCTCATCATAATTTGTGGTCACAGCACCATGGTGGTCTATCACAGAAGCCAATAGAACCTCCAATCTGTAATAAACTAATAATGGTTTAAATTCTAAATACAACCCGATCCAAGTTGCCAAACGTGTAATTTGGCGCTGCAGACTAAACTGAGCCTACAAATCAATCCAACAATCAAGAAATTAGCAGCTGCTTGATAAATTTTGAAGAAAAATAGAAGTGGTAATACCTGCATTATAGGCAATCAATGAATGAACAATAAAGCCAAAACTATAACAAAGGCGAAAGGAGCTGCATTTGTCTTATGACCACTGCTTGGACGTATTGCTGGGAGAGCACACTCCTCGCCGTTGAAGATAACTTTGGTTGGAAACCCATCCTCACCAGCCACGTTAATGCCAGGGGTTTTTTTCTTAGTGAATGATATTACTGATTGCTGCATGCCAGGAACCCGAGGATCCTTTCTTGGGTTGTCTCCATCTCTTTCTGCCAGAAGATAATTCAAGTTTTTGAAACCTTGCATAAATAGTGTATTGTTGGATTCAGGCAGGGCACTTCCATTGAAAGAGTAGAACTTCTCAAAGCCTGGTGCTGCATTGTCTAATTGCACGGCAGCAAACCAATCTGCAAAGGCATTATCATCCCAGTTGAAAAGAGAGATCCTTGCATTCCAGCCACCTCTGTAATCTGAAAGTACATGCCAGTTTATGCTAACTCCACAACCATCTCCACATGGAAGTGGGTTTGGCACAGTCATCCTTTTAATTCTTGCCCATTCCAAGGCTTCTCTAGTCCGGTTCTCAAATGGGAGTAGAAGAGTTGAATATGGTAGTAGAAGAGCTGTTTCATTAGCACTGCAGGTTTGGCTTGGGTTGGTGTTGCAGCCACAAGCACAGGTACTACATGGAACAACAGAATCATTGTAAAAGGCTGAGAATGACACACAACATTTTGGGCTCTGGTCCTTGAAATGTGTTATGTTGCAAACCACTTGCCAACTGGCAACTGCTGATCTTTTTGAAGGCAAACCATTTGGATCAGAGAGATGGCTTGGACTCACTGGTATTGGAGGCCCACATTCAAAGTCTGAATTAAATGTCCCATTGATCTTCCAGTTTTGTGGTGGAATGAGCAATGACCTGTTCAAATATGGTGGCATTTTGAACACTTGCATCTGGAAAACTGAAAAAGATTTGCTCGGATCCATGGTAGGTGATAGAATTGTTCCATTTCGACAACACAGGGGGAACAAGCCAAGGTTTGTATCATTTTCACTTGTTGGAGGAAGGTCAATAATTGTAGGCAATTTCTCGCAACTCAATGCTTGAGAAAAATCCATTTTCGGGTAGTGCTGACCTTGCCTGCCATAAATACAATCTCTTGTATCAACAACAGAAGGATAAGCTCCTTTCATGGCATTGATAAATTCTTCACTCATCCACTCCCAGTTTAATTTCCAATTGTCAAGACGCCCAAGAGGATTATGATTTGAAATGTTAACCTGTGCCCAATAATAATCCTCATATGTTCTGATTACATCATACATGATGATAACATCACCATCTTGGCGTGGCAGGAAATTATCTTCCAGATTGTTGTCTGGTCTAGAACTCACATTCCTGATGCAGCACACGTGCATCTCATTTCCTGTACAGGTCAGACAATAGCCCATCGTCAACGACAAACAAGTTCAAATCTGTTCTTCAATGACAAAAAGAATGTGAAAAGATTGACAAGAAGTTCGGACATAAATATCCTGAATTTTGCTTCTCATCTACAAGCCCCAAATATCAGAGCACTACACCATTGTTAGGCTTCTGAACAGTAGTATATATATAAATTTCTATTTCAACACAAAAGCAATATACACAGGGTATTTCTATGAAATAATCTCCTCTAAGCAATTCTTTGCAATTTCTATCACAAATTCGAAATTATAACAAGTCCTTTTCTCTGAAATAAATAAATAATTTTGATAGTCACGCGCAGACACAGCTTAATACTGAACTATTCTTCATTAACATATTTGAAATGACATACCTTGCGTTGTGGCAGCAGGGCAAGTATAGCCATCATTAACAAGAGTCAAATTATTTGGCAGAGGAATACCAGGATCTCCAACTCCAAATTGGGTGCCCACCAACTCGACCCGAACCTCCATCTGGGTCAAATCTCCTGCTGTATCAATAGCAGTCTTGAGGTCAGTCTCAGGAAACCCAACAAATTCTGTACCGTTTCCAACAAAACCAGGCAGAGGGGTCCCATCAGCCAACACAGCATTAGTTGCGGAAGTCAAGCGCTCTTTATATTGAAACCCAACATAGACCCTCCACGACTTGAGCTCATCCCGTCCGTTGTTGAGCACCGTGACAGTGGATTCGAACCTGTACGCTTGGTTTGTGGGATCAAAGGGGGGTATAGAACGACCTCTGTTGTAGGTGTAGGAGACGAACACGTCGTTGCAAGTGGAATTCGGTGGCGGTGGCGGCGCCTGAGAGAGAGAACTGTACGCAGAAAGTGAGATTATAACGAGTATTACACACAGATTTCTGATAGCCATGGTCTTCGATGATGAAGAATATTACTATGGGTTAACAAGAAGAAAGAATTAATGAAGGGTGACAGTAGTGGGCAAAGAAGGAAGGAAGTGGAGTAGCTAAAGAAGCTTGGCATGGAATTGGTAAATCAAAGTGGCGTGCCGGCAAACAATCAGGAGAGCATGAGATCATAGAGGGAGGAACTGGTCTGTGTAGTTTTGAATATTCTAACCGTTAATAACTTATTTTTGTGTGAGAAAGGAAATGGATGGAAAGACCAGGTCGCGTCACGTGGCAGCGGGTCGTTGTTATGTACAGCGTAGTATTTCGTCAGTTCGTGCTTGTATAATCTTTGGCTTAGCTTATTCCCAGTTCCTATGCAATTATATCTCTCCTTCCAGCAAATTAGCGTGTCTTTTAATCTTAATTATATTTTTACCAAGTAAAACTTTGAAGCTTTCTCTTTCCTTATATAATCTTTCTTTTTCAAACGTATGGATGCGTTTACTACCATGCTTGCGAGACCAATTGTTTCTTTATCATGAAATATTCTGATAGTGATAAAAAAAAATCTCATATTCTAATGATGCATGACAACCTATTTCGGATTGAATTATAAGGATATTTCTCCATATAATATGATTAAATTACTAGCCATCTAATTTATTTATTTCTTTAGGAGAAAAACCATTCATCTCATCGCCTATTATATATATATATATATATTCAAGTGATGCTGATGTGTATATATATATAGCATTTATTTCTATAAAAATATACTTGGTCAGCTAAATCATGCCATGACTGCTAGATAAATATTATATTCGTTTCAAGGTGTATTTAAATGTTCTTCTTCATTTCCTAGCTATATTCAACATGATTTAAGGTGTATGTGTATCCCCACCAGCATTAAATATTTTTCAGATATTATTTCCGATTTGAAGTTTTATGTTTATTTAAATTTAATTATTTTTTATGGCACATACCATGTTTTTATATAATCAATTTGAATTCACAAAAGCAATTTGCATGCCCTTTTGAATTTGCACGAGTCTCTGTCAAGCATAGAACTTTTCTTTTTTAAAGAGACAAGGCATATATACTTGATCTAGAATCACTCGTTTTATTTTTTCTTCTTACAAAAGAAAGGCTCGAATTTAAGCTAGATCCTTTTAAAAAAATACCAATACCAATCGAGCATCTTGAATCAACTGTTGGCAGATATGGAATTGGAGAAATGCTGCTATATTTGATGCTGGATTTTTACCACCTTTGTCTCGAAAGATTGGCTACTGATCGATACTATCCCATGCACTAGTGAAGCTGCCATTATTCACAGCTGGGTTCTCGAGCGGGGAGGGGAGAGCTTGTTGGCTGGTGCTTTCCTTCAAAATGCCACGACTAATCCCATGCACATGTATTGGTGTTTGGATCGGTTTACACACATCTCAATTAATTTTACAAGTCTAAAAATAACTACCATATAAACTTTTAGTAGCCATGAAAGGAGTAAAAGTTGTGGGTATCTTCATAGGACCGGATTTAGCTTGGAAAGGAGGGCAGGTCTAAGCAGGTGGTGTCGGAGGTAGATTCTACTCTTGCGGTGGGGTTGAATATTACTCAGGGGGATAAGTCGAACAACTCTTATTCCTATTTGAAGCGTTCTAGGCAAGTTCAGATTCCTCGTGTCTGTAAAAAAGCTAACAGCTGCGTGGATTGCCTAACTAATTACGGTCATTCTCTGGAGATCGGCGTTGCTCGTTTTTCATAGGATGATTTAGGGCTATGCCCTCCTAATCAAAACAAAAGGATATTCAACTGTTTTCAAATTCTCAGGAAAAAATCACACAGAGTTTTCCCTTTTGATTTTAATTACATTATCATTAGATCTCTTTCTTTTATCACAAGATGAAATTACACTATACGTCTATACGGCATAACCCGTCAAGATTTGAAATCTTTTTAACAATCAGTTTGTTGCAATTCAACCATGTCCACCATGAAACCAGCTAAAGCAGAAGGAATAAACAGAGGTCCTCCATGCTCGTTCCACAATGATGAAAAGGGTAGCTACTCCAACAATGCAATTTCAAATGGAGTATGTAAAACAATCGAATTAAACCACTGCCTCCTAAAGAAAAGAATAGAGAATTGTAAATTTAACAATGCAAATAACCCTGAATGATTAAAATCCCTAAAAGTCAGAAAATTGGGATCTCATGAGATTTTTTACGATTTTACATCAGCATATATTTTTGGGTTTTCTCTTTGAAATTGGGTTCTTTTTTGCTTTTCTTGTTTTAATCTGTGTTTGATTTTAATCTCAGAGGCGTTGTTGATATCTAGCACTTTAGATTTTTAAAAAAAAATTAATTGTAGATTTTATGGTATTTAATTTTTATGATTTGGATACTAACAAATTTAACTGTAGATTTTATATATGACATCTATTTATAGGTTATTAATTAAGACGATGCTAAATATTTTTAATGCTTAACAATTTTTTTTCTTTTCTAGATTGGATGAATTTAACGTACTCAATAACAAGGCTTATTAATGTTAAACGATAGAAAATACTTTGATGATGATAACAAAAAAAAAAAATTCAAATTGAATTGAACTTTACAGGACTAGAGCAATTGGCTTTAAAGGAATTTTTATTAAATTAGGTCAAAGGAATTTTTATTAAATTGGGTCAGGCTAGTTTCTGAACTCCTATAAAACAAGTTTCATGTAAGGATCCTTTTATGTTTAAGTTAGTAAATTGTATAAGAAAAATAGTGTGAGATAAAGAAAACGAGAACAAAAAACATATGAGAGTGTATGTTGTGATTGTCATTTATTGTATTGTGTTGTGTTCTGTATTGTGATTTTGTTTGGCGTGTTGTCTATTTGCATACTTTTCATGACCTATTTATTTGGTTAAGAGCTTGCCAAGAGAAAAACATAGAGAATTTTCACGTACTTTCTAATTGTCATAAGTAGTTTTAAAATTTGATCCAGATGAGAAATGTACCTAGGATGGAGAACATTTTAAAATAAAATGAAAAGTACTTTGTGGTAGCAAAAGTTGTATTGCAGTAAGGATTGTGCAAATGATAATAGAGAATCAATGAAAAAAATTTCCAAGATGAATGCTTAGTAAATATCACTATATAGAGACATAGAAATTTCATTGGACAAATTGAGATTTTGCATGGACACTTCATTTAGAGATATTGAGATTTTGTTGGAGAGATGAGGATTTATTTAGAAACATGGAGATAAGCAATACCATGAAGAAAAATGTATAGAGATCATTCAAAAAGATAATATTGTTATTTTCATTAAAAAAATCAAAAAATATTTTTATATAAGTGGAGATACAATTCCTTAAAACTATCTTATCTCAAACAATATATTGTGGGATACACTGACCTCTTTCCTTTTATTGTTTAAGTTACATTTTTTTCTTTGTAAAATGTTGGACGTAACCCGTGGCGATCAATTCTACCCTATCTCTTTAAGAAAATAGAGTTGTCTACATGCATTTGGTGATGCATGTAATATAGTTGTGTCACGTGTAATGAGAATGGCAAAGTTCAAAGATGATGTTGTATAGTTAGAACAATTTCGGTGAACACTTTTATTTGATGGGTGATTTATTAAAGACTTGGAAGAGTTAGTGTACGTACTATGGGGAGGTCAATTACTCTCTTTCATGTCCTAGTGTTTCCAAGTCAACATCCATGGAAAGAGCTTTTAGTGATGTGTAAAATAGAAATGAATTGGCTTTTGTTTATTTCTCATATATAGTAGTATCACTAATGAAATAAAAAAAACTTCAAATTAAATTAGGCCTTTCAATGATTGATACAATGGGATTTAGAGGAATTTTAATTAAATTAAGTTAGGTTAGTTCCTAAACTCCTATAAAACAATTTTTTTATTAGTATAGTGGACTCTCTGATAATTAACTTTGTAAATCATAAAAAAAATATAATAAAAAGAACAAGAATAAAAAAGGTAAACATCGCAATCAAGGTTGTCAAAAATGTTTTTTTGACACGACACGGAATATACAATATAAACTCGAATCGTAAACTCGAATCGTTAAATCATAAAATCACAAGTAAAATATTTTAACTAATTATATATTGACCATTCCAGTCAAGTAGTAAATAATAATATAACACAATTAAAATAAAAATGAAATAAACAATATAAATGTCCAAACATCTTAAAATACATAATTCAAATAAAAATTCATACATGGTTTAAATAACTTAAAAATATAATATAATATAATTATGTTCATAGAATTTCATTAACTAAAAGTTAACAAACCTAAAACAAATAATTTATTGGTGTGTCATGTAAACTAAACATAGCCTCCACTAAAAATTTTCTGACAATACTTGCACTAAACTCTTCTTGAATTCTTATCAGCATATATATTATATTGTCATCCCACGTCAGGTCTATTGCCACTGGTAGTTTTTTTAGATGCGATATATCCTGCAGTTCAAGAATCAATATATGCATCAACAAAGATGTATAATGTAGAGTGTAGAGAGTTGGACAAAATACCACGGTTCATAGTTAGAACTGCAGTTTAGGAAGAAGAAGTCGTTCATGGCACAACTTTAATCTTAACTTGGTATTGGTGATATTTGTGAAATGTGTTTTATAATCTTCTTCTTTTTTTGTTCTTAGAACACAGTTATGTATATTATTTTAGGTGGCAAAACTTTAATCTTAACTTGGTATTGGTTATATGCTTTTCTTTTCTTTTTTTTATTTTAGGTGGGTATTAAATTTTATGCTCTCCCCTTTTTTTCCATTGATCTATATTCACTTCTAGTCTTGAAAAAAACTCATTTTTGTTTGTTTGTTTGTATGTCATCAGCAAGCATTTCTTTCACTTCTAGTCAAAACCAAACCAAAGCATTTCTCATCAGCAAGTTTGCATCTCTTTCTTTTTTCTTTTTTTTTTCTTTTTTCTTTTTTTTTCTTTTGTGGCCATGACCTGGAATCTAGAAAAGCAATCAGGTGCTGGTAATGGGTCGTCATCAAGAAATAGTGATGGCAGTGGCAAGGTTGTTTCTAGATCTACTGCAGGAAAGAGATCTCCTCCAACACCAGAAAATATTGATAGAAATATGCCTAGCTTTAGGTCAACAACAAAAGATGAGAAACCAAATGGATCCATAGTAGTAGTCGATCATCAAACGAGGCAAGTTGATACCATTCGGGCATTAGAAAAGGAAGTCAGGGTTGCAAATAACAACCCTGCCTCAGTATTAGTAGCAGCTAGCGGAGGAGAAAAGGAAAATGATTTCTTTGCAATGAAAGGCACAAAACTGAATGTTAATCATGAAATGAGAGATATTAATCTATTAATCCTAATTAAGTTTAATATATTCATTACATATATGGAGTCCTAACTCCTAAATCTTCTTATTAAAATCACGATGCATAACTTTATGATCTCCTAATTTATGATTGACCCTTTTCTTTTGAGAGTAGGGATGGAAGTAACGTCACTCTTAGAGAATTAAAACATAATCTTATAAAAGACTAGCTTTGATGCAATTACTTGTTATGATTAAACAGGAACATATAGATCTACGATCTCTACTGCGGTTGCAGACACCAGGAGTCGAAAGCAGAAGAGAAAATCACATGACATGCCTTTTCAGTTGATCTGAAGCGAGAAGGCCAAGACATTGCTCTCCTTTTC
>Ga0307517_10010421_pt1 | contig 13007 bp, 14 predicted proteins | sample 23_EM_MG_FD_194515 | JGI IMG/M metagenome (GOLD analysis project Ga0307517, IMG submission 194515) | Populus trichocarpa ectomycorrhiza microbial communities from riparian zone in the Pacific Northwest, United States - 23_EM | ecosystem: Host-associated > Plants > Roots > Unclassified | place...
TAAGTAGAGGATTGAGTAAAAGCTGGAAGTATTTACCGTCGTTCAATAAGCCAAGGTCAGTTGAAAGGCCGGACAACGTAAAATACTAAATCTGCGTTAGCCTTTAGCTCTCCGCCGACGTCATAGAGAGTAACCTACGAGGGGAAGGAAAATGATCGAAACCATATCTTCCAACTTCTCAGTAATCATAATAGCAAGACCACCTTCTCGAGGAACTATCAGCCCAGCGATGAATGCCCCTGGGGAAAATTAATGAAATTAGCATACGACGTAGGCATAAGAGACAGGCCTACCGAAGATGGCATGAACTCCGATGACATCTGTGAAGAATGCCGATCCAAAGGTAATGAGCATGGTCACCGTCATAAAGAACACAGTTGGACCGCTTTCGACTAAGAAAGAGTTCAGTGAGACGTTTTTAGAAGGGACCATCGAAGGACATACTAGAACCCGTTTTCCGAGCAAACCAGTGGAGCGCCATCTTAACAGGAAGCATGAGAAATAGGGTCCAACCTACACATGCAAACAGGATATAAAACACAGATAGGCTATTGCTTGCATTGACCAACGCTACACTAAGAGCGAGCAGGATCCATCCAACTAATATTTCATGAGGAAAGGGGGACTACTGCAGAAATTCAATGAAAACATACCGATATCATTCCCAACACCAGCCGAAAGGACAACGATTCCAACAGTCGTGTCAAGGAGCTTTAGCTCCGTTAGAATGCGGCAGAGGACGGGGAAAGCAGTAATCGAATATGCCACGCCGGTGAACAACATGAAGTGGGTGAAAACAATTTCAGGGTTGATAAATTCCTTGTACACCGCATGCGCCATTCCCGCTCCAATACTGAAAGGTAAGATCATACCTGCGAGGGCAACTGTGGTGGAAAGGCGAGCATTTCTCTTGATCACTTCTGTGTCAATTTCGAGACCGACGAGAAAGAGGAACAGGCAAAGTCCGATGTTTGCGACAAGGCTGAGATACGAACGCGATGCCAAAGGGAAAATGTGTTCTGTGAATCCTGGTATACGGCCAAAAGCTGTTGGACCTAGTTATTGCATCTGTTAGAAAATGCATAGCTCAAATGGAAGCAGACTCCAACAACACACCAAGAATGATGCCACCCAATACCTCAGCAATCACCTTCGGCTGATGTATTTTCCTCAACCCGAGAGACAGAAAGCTTGCTGTGCATGTAATGACCCCTAAAAATGTGTATACTTATATGAGCCCAATTCTCTCGATAATTGATTCGGCTGCGACGCTGATACTCACCGACTTGGATGATCCACAGTCGTAATGGATCCTGGCCGCTCAGCGGTCCACCCTAAGTGGAAGCCGAGACGAACGAGTAGGTCAGCATACCCTTGGGGGAAGGTATCACAACGGAATTCACCTGTTCCGTCGCCACCCTCTGGTGGAAAAGGCTTATGACATGATTTGAGAACTCGAGCATCGTCGCGTTGGTGGTGTGCACTGACGAACCCCTCCTCGTGGAGCAACCGATTAGAGCATTTCATTTCGGCCTCCATCAATCGTGTAAGTCACGTTTTCCGGGTTATCTTCTCACTCTAACGTAATTTCTACTCACTAGAAGCGATGCCAAACGCCAGAGCTTCCATCCCCAATTAGTGAAGAGATGTCGCCTTTCAAAATTCAAATATACCAATGTAACCTCCGTTGAGTGCAGGATGGGGTGCCTCTGAGACTAAATGGGGTTGTGATCCATAGTAAAGCAGAGCGTTGGTGATGCTGCGTCAACGTTTTCACATTGCTCGATGCATTGATGAACGTTGAAGTTGAAGCTATAATTATCATTCCCATCATTTCAGAATCATTCGTGCTGTCAACTAATGCTCACGTGACCGATTGTAGTCATCGACTCATCATTGTTCACTGCTATCTAAATATTCGCAGATCGCTGGGAGTGCAATGAAAAAATTCCACTCGTTGAGATGAACCAGCAAACTTGACAAAATTTCACACTTGCTGGCCACTTTCAACCATTTCGGAGGCAGAACGCGAATGACTCGTGAACAGCTTGAACTCGAAGCTGATTCCGAGACTCACTTTATGAGCACGTCCCAAATTCCAGAAGCGATCTTAATTCTGTATGTATGCTTCTTCTAGACTGACCATTTCCTTTATAAAGCTTCCCGGTCCTTTACAGAGTGTCACCTCAAGAGTCGGACACCAACTCAAGACCTCTCCACTCCATCTCCCGACACATTCTTTGCATCGCACTCCGAGCTGATTTCTACTATATACGGTATTCGCCGAAATCCTCGGGGCTGCATTTTTTTCTCATGCGGGGTGAGCTTGAGCAACAACTTGAAGTTGGTCTACGCGAAATTGCATTACATCTGCAATTGGAGTGCTCGATAATGTACATTGAATGGCCCTACTATAACAAGGTCCAAAATGTTCAGAATTCAAGGGTAGGGAGGTGGAAGCCCACCGCCGTCGGTAGCATGCAAATTGATATAATCGCTCGCCTTCTACATACTTGCAGTTTCAGCAGACAGAACGCCAGCCTTTTCCCCCTTCTTCCATCGATCGCCGAATAAATTGTAGACGGTGGGCTGAGAACGTGGTTCTGATACTTGCTGAGGTTGCCGTAGGTGCCGCCGCACCCGCATGTCATTCCAATCGAACACATCGTCGACTGGCCTCGTCCAGACCGGAGTGCCGCCCAATTGACAAACCAGGGCAATCACGACTAGAAAACTGGTGTACAAGAGGACTGGCCAAATGATATCATTGATTAGACGCCAGAGTCAAAGCAGACAAAAGGGGGGAAATCACGCACTGAAAACGAGTATGAGGATCATCAAGGTCGAGATCGTAGTTAACTGGTTACACCAATAAACTTCTTGTCCCCCTGAAGCACCGAAAATACAGATAAGTATACGAACACCTGGACATTGAAATGGTTGCTGACCTGGAGGAAGAAATTGACACCCGCTCACATCTTTGTGATTCTGGTACGCCTTCGGAATTGGATACCACTTATTCTGTTCCTTCACTTCAAGTGTGATGAAGGCAAGCCACATGCCGGACAAGACAGCTTTTAATTTTCTTTAGAAAATTACTTGACATCTCAGCGACTCAGAATTAAGTACTCACAAAGCAGTGGTATTTCAAAAACGGGCAAAGAGAACGGAGAACTTCTCAAAATATGTGGCCCGAAAATTCTAAGGACACAAACATGTTAACGCTCTGATCATGGGAACCATCTCTTTCACCAACGAGAAGAGCAAAGGAACGACGCACAAAACAGGTAGTAGAAGCAAAGTCAAAGAGCTGATCACAAGTCCCACGACTTCAAAAGTGTGGATGGATCCTTGAGAGGTGGTGTATCGAGTAAAAATCGCAAGAAGTGCCAGTTCAGGGATAGTGAGAACAATTGCGACTCCTTCGAAAAAAGAGTATTAGCAGCATATCCCAGGAAACTCAAGGGCGAGGGTGTATACGTACCTAGCGCTGAAAGCCGAGCAAAGTCGGAAAGCGCCACTTTGAACGCCATGACGAAATTCAAGTGGGCGACGGGAAATTAGGATCGACAAGGTGGCAGTCTCCAGAGCACGTTCTGTTAGTTTATCCTGCAGCATTTTATTGTGAACTTCGCAGGGGCAGTGTGGTGCAGGTGACCGTCTGAGGTGAAATAGAATACGTATTTGAGAAATGTTCCTCCTGACGCTAGTCCAGAAAATGAAGACGACATTACAAGCCTGCCAAAACAAACCTGTCGACCAACGTCAAGGGTTGTTGTGTATGCCGATCTCAATCCCACAGCGAAGTCGTCATTTAAGCTGGTTTAGGCAAGCTACTTTCTGACAGGAAAATGGAAGAGAGATATATTTGGCAAGATGTTTGCATTTACATCAGTGAATCCAGACTAGCGAATTCTGAGGATTCTTCTAGGCGGAGCAAGCCCTTGATGCGTAATTCTGAGGGTTCTTCTAGGCGGAGCGAGGCAAATGAAGCAAAAGATAATATATAATAGTTCACCGGCACCACTAACTGACCCTAAATATATTATACCCCCTACATCGCTTGAACCGTAAGGACCAACGGAAAAGTTAATCTCCTTCATAAGTACATGCAGCAGATGTATATCAAAAAGTGTCGGCCAAACTTAAACAAATGACAGGAGTTGAAAATAGCTCGAGCATTGGTCATAAGCAACCTCCCAGAATTGGTTAGGTGCTTTGATGCACCCGATGTATGATGTCACCTAACTAAGAATTCAGCACTCAGTACTCGGTCCAAACTATCTCAGGGTATCAGCCGTCTAATCCATGCAGTCCACACAACGAATCCACCAGTATCCATCCATACCAAAAGCAACTAGCAAATAAGCAAAGCCTAAACTTGTAACCCGAATACCCTCAGGTCTCTCAATCAAAACGCCCGACCTCACCTACCTGAAGCGCCCCAACACCACTCCCTACAGCCGCAAGAATAAAGACAGTCCCCAATCGCCTCACTTCCGCTCTAACATGCTCATGCTCACTCATCAACTCCTTCAACTCCTTCCTATGGTTCTCCATAGTTCCACCGCCAACCGCCTCGATCGGCCCGTAACGACGATCAGCTTCGGCGTCTTCGAAGTCGAAGTCGAGGTGGGGTATATGGCGAGGGTGGCTTCTTGGATCGCGGCGTGTAAAAGTGTTGGATAAAGATTTAAATTCTATTGGTCGGCGAGCGGAGGACGCGGAGGGCGGTGTGGCGAAACGTGCCCAGATCCAGCGATTATCTACGGAAATGATGAGAATCCAAAAATAAAAGGGAAGAATTGACATACAAAACCAATAGTCGACGCATGAATCTCTTCCATATTCTTCTCTTCACTGCAGGGGGTCGACATGCACAGAAACAACCGGATTATCTTCACCCCTAACATCATCCTCGGATTCGGGCAAACCTGAACCACAAACTCCAACACAAGCCTATGCGTCGCATCCGGCCCACCAAAAAACAGCAAAAACACATGAATATTGTTGCATCCCACCACCACCCCCACCAACAATCGACGCCGAATCCAATATATTCGGATTCACAAAAGCGCAACATCCGTAGTCGCCTGCGAAAACAATCCACGCACAAACTCTGAATGGATGATGGAGACCGAGTTGCTCATCCACCCCGCCTGGCGTCCACCTGAGCGGAAGTTGGAGGACCGGAACAGAATGTCGAATGGGTTGCAGAGATGAGGCCCTTGGCCATACCTACTCCGGAGGTCGAGGTAGCCGTAGGCGGAAGCCCCATTTCTCCTTGCAGAGGCGTCGAAGATGATGCTGGGTCCATTGGTGGTCCGTCGAAGGCGTCGTGCATAGGAAGCAACCACAAAAAAAAATGACTTTAAGGCTTGCTGGAATCAAGGCCCAGCATCAGTTCATAAAGACGGGATGAGATTTTCGATTTAGAGCCCACCAATTGATCTGCTGCACCAGGGTAGGAGCGATTTATCATCTTGTCCAGAAAATCGTGGATCCTCTTAGCGAAGGTAGGTAAGGACGGTAGACGTGGAGCGTTTAAGTTAATACTCACGTGGCGTCATACATACACTCCGTTGAGTCTGGGATGGTATGCCTCTGAGACGAAATGTGGTTGTGGTCCATAGTAACGCTGAGCGTTGACGATATTGCTTCCATTGGTGAACAAATATCAAGTCGAGGTTGAGGAACATGTTTATACTCGATTCGATTATAGCACTTGGCCTCCTCTTTTGCAAGCATGGCCAAATCTAGTCGGCGCAGTCCTGGTTCCCTTCTTCAATATGGCGGTGTCCAACACTCTTCATAATCCGGTGCCCCTCCGAACGCCCACATTTTACTCTCCCGTATTCACGGATTGCAATCCGAGCAATTTCTCTTCCTCCATTTCCCTCTGCGCAGCTGTTATCTTTGGAGGTATTCACTGCGTGGCATGGTTGTTCCATTTTCCATCCCTCGAATATCAATTTTTGTGGAGAGTGTCAGCTGCCGGGGTAGTTGGTGTGCCTATCCTCGTTTTTGTCCTTTTCAGGCTTTCCTTTGAAAACTGGGCTCAGAATAGATTTCTTATGAAAGTCGGCAGGGTGCTTTCGTAGGGCTCTGTGCATTTTATATCGGGTGCAGACTCTACCTCCTTGTCCTTCCCTGCTTGGCACTTAAAGCACTGCGTCCTACGGCATTGGTCGATATCCAATGGACCGCCTTTTTCCCTCATATAGGTTGAGCTCTCGAGGAACTATGTTACGTCTGAAATGGGAGAAAATCCATCCATAACTGTAGTAACTGCACATGGTATGGCTGGCTGATCTCAGGGACTGTACCTACACACGAAGGACAGCTTATTAAGTAGCTAGTGTCCAAGAAACTTGATTGTTATATAAGTTACCCGGATTTGTCTTCGTGAACTTTACATCCCTCCATCCAAATATTATGATAATCCTACACCGTCCACGTCCAAAGCCTCAGGGTATGCCATCCAATCCATCCAATCCATTTCACACAACGACATCCGGATACTATCCAGCGATAATCCTTCTGCATCAAAGCATCACAACCCCAAACCTCTAACCCGAACCCCCTCCTCAAAATTCATCAATCTAAACTCCCAACCCCACCCACCTGAAGCATCACCACCTCACTCCCAATTCCCGCAACAACAAACGCAGCCCCCACATCCCCAATCGGCTTCCTCACCTCTGCCCCAACATACTCATAATCACTTATCAACTACTTCAGCTCCCTCCTATGGTTCTCCACCACTAACCGCCTCAATCAGCCCGTAACAACGGTCAGCTTCGTCGGCATTCGTCGAAGTCGGAGTCGAAGTGGGGTATATGGGCTAGGGTAGCTTCTTGGATCGCGGCGTGTAGGGGTATAGGTGTGGATAGGGTTTTAAACTCTATTTGTGGACGAGCAGAGGAGGACACGCCAGAGTGCATGGATTTTCTGTCAGAGTTAGACACGGGGGGTGGTGTGGTATAACCTGCCCAGATAATGTTGTCTGCAGTGTCAGACTGCAGACGCGTCTCGTTACTGTGTTGTACATACATGGTATCAGGCATCCCAGTGATTCTATATGGAAATGATCAGAAATCAAAAATATGAAAGGAAAGAATCGATGTACAGAACCAATAGTCGACGCATTAATCTCTGCCACATTCTTCCCTTCATTGCGGGGGTCGAGATGCACAGGAAAAACTAGGTGATCTTCATCCCCAATATCATCCTCACAACCGTCCCTCACATCCTCGAATTCACACGAACCCGAAACACGAACTCCAACGCAAGCCTACCATTTGGCCCAAATTTGGCCCACCAAAAAACGGCCAAAAAAAAAAGCTGTTGTTGCATCCCACCAACAATCAACGCCGAATTCAACGTATTCTAGTCCACAAAGCGCCATATCTGTCGTCGCCTGCGAAAAACCCCACGCACAAACTCTGAATGGAGGATCGAGACTGAGTTGCCCATCTCCACCCCTCATGGCACCCCACCCGAGCGGAAGTTGGAAGACCGGAACAGGAGGTCGAATGGGCTGCCAGTATGAGGGCTCTTTGCCACACCTGCTCCCGAGGTCGAGGTAGCCGTAGGCGGAAGCACCATTGCTCCTTGGATCGGCGTCGAAGGTAATAGTGGGTCGGTTGGCGGTCCGTCAAAGGCGTCGTGCATAGGAGGCAACCAGGGAAGCATGATCATATACGACTCGTAAATTCTCGCATGCTGTGCAACATTATACGCCAAGGCCTCGAATTTTACGACCGACAAAGCTGGGGATACATGCATCCCATTGAGTTGTCCAAATATACAAGGAATAAAGCAAAGGATATGTCAGAAGGAGAGAATCAGGCACAGGGGATTTCATAAGCATCGGAGACACGATCCGAAAGTTCGATGAGCCTAAACACCCCCAAGCTGCCGAGAGTATACTGTATGGTTGAAGCCTTGCGGAGGCGAGGCCCTTTGTTCATGCTCAGAGAAGCCCTTGCCTTATGGCGGAAATGAGGTGGGTAAATTAAAGTAAGTGACAAGAGGCGTTGTCATGGAAGTCCAATGAAAGTCACTCCAACGTAATTTCTACTCACCAGAAGTAGCTGCCAAACGTTGGCAAAGGCTTCCTTCTACTTATTAATATAAGTACCTCCGGTCACGGAACAACGGGCCGGGACCTCTTGCCTAGTAACACTGATGACGCCTCATCCGAGGTTTTGTTTCCCCACTTTTCTCCTTAAGTTGATGGATAGGGAAGTCAATTGACCAAATGTTAAGATAAAGTTTGGATGGCCAGAATACATCAGGAGGCGATATTGGCATATCTTTATGAAGCAAATGTGACAATTTACGTTATAAGGTACATTTCATTTTTCCGACATTGATGAGGGTGATTGTCCCTCATCCTCATTTATAATGAACCGCCGCAGGTCTAACTCCCATTTTTTGCATATAAAGCAACAAACTCTTCGACTTGTTTTGAACCCCTTTAATTCCACTAGAGCTCAGGGACTGTAGCTACGCACGAAGGACAGCTTGTCGAGTAACTAGTGCCCACGAAACTTTCTTCATCGTTACAAAGTCCGATTTGTCTTCGTGAACTTGACACCCCTCCATCCAAATATTACAAACAATCCTACACCGTCCAAGTCCAAATTATCAGGGGTATGCCATCCAATGCATCCAATCTCGGTATCACTGCGGCGACCGGATTATTTTGCCGGGGAGGCAAAATTGAGAGCAGATTGTTAAAAGCCATGCGACCCCACTGCCAGTGTCTGGAACGGCAAAATGTGACTTGGCAAAATTCAAACAATCTGCTGTAACATTTTGCCTCCGCGTCAAAATAGTCCGGCCCCGGCAGTGTATTTGCTTGGTATATTATGCGATCTATGGACTGTCACTTGCGTGTACGGCTTACCATTTGCGATCACTTGCAGACAGGCGACTCCGAAGTGCTTGCAGCTGCTTGGCAATTTTCTAATTTTCTATATGCCCGCTAAAATTTTATCGATAGGACTTGGAACACTTACGGCGGTCGGGCACGGCTCTTCGTTTACCACCAACCTAAAGATAGGCTAGAGATATCAATAAACCCCGGGCATCATTCGCCGCGGTGTGTTTGGCAACGTCTTGGAAGGCTTGACAGTTCGGGTTTCCATAGACAAGAGGTGCTGTCATGAAAGTAAGCACAAGGGCTTCGAGAACAAACACAGAGAAGACGCGCTGAGGGAGCCGGAGAGGGCTATGTAAGTATCTCATTTGGTGCACATAATATGAAGCTTAGTAATTCCAGCCGACAGACCAACGTTGAGAACGATGAGTTTTACCAATCTATAAAGCGGGCTTGAGCTCTGCCACTCCACTGATCCTCATTTACTGTACTACTGTACCGTTTCGACCAATTGTTCACGATTTTTAGAAAAAAATCGTCCGAGATGGCCGATAAATTTTCTTTTGATTTAAGGCGAATAAAAAAAAAAAAGTTTTTTTTGGTTGTGATGCGTGACGTGAACAATTGGTCGAAACGGTACAGTATTACGACCGATCGTTCAGTCATATGTATGTCATGAGGCACTGTCACGGTGAACTTGCAAGTTGTCATATATCATTTGGGCGCATGAACGTAATTCCAAACGAGCTAAAAGTAGCCAGAAAAACGATTGATTTCGGCTATATCTAGACTATTCCGTTCAACTGGGACGCTCCCATGCAACGGCGCCCCAATGGTCCTCAATGTTGGGATACTTACCACCCATTCGGTGCAGCCATTCAATTTTATCACATCCGCGTCCTCATGCATTCAACACTTTTTCATTTCTGGATGATCCTGAGCGACAGCGGCATTGCTAACCTCAAATGCATAGTCAAGGCAAATGCAATTAAATAAACATTTGGGGTCACCACGAACAAATTTTCCCCCTTGTCATTGGTCACTGGAAAATGTGAACATCTATCCTAGTGAACAATCAATTGCTGTCATATGTCATACCCTGTGAACGATACAATATAATGAGCTCCCACAGGTCTGACTCCAAATTTTCGCATATAATGTAACAAGCTCTTCGACTTGCTTGGAAGCCCTTCAACTCCACTAGATGATTATTCTTTTGACCTTACTATACCTTTCATTCGGTCCCTCCATCGCCCTCCCAACTCCCTCTGATATTCCAATTGACATTCCCCCTTCACTTTTATCCTGCAGTAGCGACAAATTCGGAACAAGGTCGTTATGGAACATAATCTGGAGCTGCTTGTCCACCATATTCGCATGCACTTGGATTGCCGTCCATCCGAATATACCAGCCCCGAAGGATAGCAAGTGGATTGTGTTCCGTAGGAGAGTGGCCATTATAGGATATGTCCTCATCGCCCCAGAAATGGTCATCCTTTGGGCGGCAAGGCAGCATTATGGAGCAAAGCATTTTGCAGAGCAACATCAAAGACGTGGATGGACGATGACCCATGGCTTTTTTGTTATTATGGGCGGGTTCACTCTCCATGATGAACAAGGAACACCTCTTCGAATCTTGGAACCAATCGAACTGGAGAAATTATCCGAAGCAGGGAGAATCGAATGGCCATCAATCACCGAGGAGGAAATTCAGGACAGGAGCAAGGGTGATTACCTCTCGAAAGGCATCGTTCTAGTGCAAACAAGTTGGTTTATTGCCCAGTGCATTGCTAGATTCGTGTACAGATTGGAGGTGACTGAATTGGAAGTGGCGACCCTCTCATTCGCGGTACTAACTGGTTTCACATACTACCTATGGTGGAACAAACCCCTCGATGTTCGCTGTTCGATTCCAGTTTATCTTCTCAAAATCGACAAAACAGGAAGAGTTGATTCCCAGAGTACGTCTTTGCCATCTGGCACTGCGAATACAGTGTCAGCTTCACCTCCTATCTCTCATGAGCCTGTTCAAAATTTGAATCCAATCCAAATCGACTCTCAGTTAGCCATAATTGAAGAAAAAAGAATTCCACAGCAAATCGTCGTCGTCGCTTCCAATCCTGGACCCAATCCTCAAGACTCAAGTTCAAGTAATTCATCTTGCCATTATATCACCACTACCCCAATGCTCGGCTTCCCCCCATATTTATATATCCAACGCGATTTTAGCACTTGGCCTCCTCTTCGGCGCGCATTGCCACATCTAATCGCCGCATTCGCGTTTCCCTTCCTCAGTATGGCGGAGTCCGACACTCTTCATAATTCTATGCCCCTCCGAACGCCCACGTTTTACTCTCCCGTATTCACGGACTGTAATCCGAACAATTTCTCTTCCTCTGTTGCCCTCTGCGCGGCCGTTGTCGTTGGGGGTATTCACTGCCTGGCATGGTTGTTCCATTTTTCATCCCATCTAGAACAGGTTGTGTGGAGAATGTCAGCTGCCGGGGTAGTTGGCGTACCTATCCCCGTTTTTGTCCTTTTAAAGCTTCGCTTTGAAGGCTGGGAGAATAAAGTTCTTAGGGTCGGCAGGGAGCTCCTCTTCTACGGACTCTCTTCATATTATATCACGTGCAGAATCTGCCTCCTTGTCCTTCCCTGCATCGCACTTAGAGCACTGCGTCCTACAGCATTGGTCGATATCCAATGGACCGCCTTTTCCCCTCATATAGGTTGAGGTCTCGAGGAACTACTTTACGTTTGGAATGGGAGCAATTCCATACATTACTATAGTAACTGTACATTATAGAGCCGGCTGAGCTCAGCTGGGACTGTAGCTATATCCGAAGGGCAGCTTGTTAAGTAGCTAGTGTCCACGAGACTTCATTGTTACAAAGTCGGATTTGTCTTCGTGAACTTTACATCCCTCCGTCCAAATATTACAAACAATCCTACACCGTCCAAGTCCAAATCATCAGGGTATGCCATCCAATCCATCCAATCCATTTCACACAAAAACATCCGGATATCCAGCCATAATCCTTCTGGATTCAAGGCGTCAAGGCATCACAACCCCAAACCTCTAACCCGAACCCCCTCCCAAGAATCCATCAATCAAAACTCCCAACCCCACCCGCCTGAAGCACCACCACCCCACTCCCAACACCCGCAACAACAAACGCAGTCCCCACATCCCCAATCGTCTTCCTCACCTCCGCCCCAACATACTCATGCTCACTCATCAGCTCCTTCAGCTCCTTCCTATGGTTCTCCGCCGCCAACCGCCTCGATCGGCCCGTAACAACGATCAGCTTCGTCGGCGTCGTCGAAGTCGAAGTTGAAGCGGGGTATATGGCGAGGGTGGCTTCTTGGATCGCGGCGTGTAGGGGTATAGGCGTGGATAGGGTTTTAAATTCTATTTGTGGGCGAGCGGGGGAGGACGCTGCAGAGTGCGTGGATTTCCTATCGGAGTTGGACGCGGGGGACGGTGTGGTATAACGCGCCCAGATAATGTTGTCTGCAGTTTCGGACTGCAGACGCGTCTCGGTATCATGTTGTCCATAGACGGTATCAGGCATCCCACCGATTCTCTGTAGAAATGATAAGAATCCAAAACGCAAAAGGATGGAATCGACATACAGAACCAACAGTCAACGCATTAATCTCCTCCATATTCTTCCCTTCATTGCCGAGGTCGGCCGCAGGAACGACTAGGTTATCTTCCTCCCCAACCTCACACTTGGTAATCCTCACAACCGTCCCTCTTATCCTCGGATTCGCACAAACCTGAACGACAAACTCCAACGCAAGCCGATCATCCGGCCCACCAAAAAACGGTAAAAAAACATGCTGCTGCTGCATCCCACCCCCACCCCCACCAACAATCGACACCGAATCCAAGGTATTCTGGTCCACGAAAAGAGCCACATCCGTAGTCGCTTGCGAAAACACCCCACGAACAAATTGCGAATGGATGACAGAAACCGAGTTGCTCACATCCACCCCGCCTGGCGTCCCTCCCGAGCGGAAGTTAGAGGACCGAAACAGGATGTCGAATGGGTTGCTGATAAGAGGGCTCCTTACCACACCTCCCCCCGAGGCCGAGATAGCCGTAGGTGGAAGC
>Ga0307517_10010423_pt1 | contig 13005 bp, 7 predicted proteins | sample 23_EM_MG_FD_194515 | JGI IMG/M metagenome (GOLD analysis project Ga0307517, IMG submission 194515) | Populus trichocarpa ectomycorrhiza microbial communities from riparian zone in the Pacific Northwest, United States - 23_EM | ecosystem: Host-associated > Plants > Roots > Unclassified | place...
TAGGGTAAATTTTTATGCCGCGTGAGATAAAATTACAATTTCACTGTTACAATGCATAGTGAAAACTGAGTTTAAATCTGTTGTAAAAAACAATGTTTTAATCCCTTTTCTTTTTAATTTATTTTTTATTTTTTATTAAATCAAGTTGTAACTATTGAATAATATAAGATGATGTTAAAAAATACAAAAAAATAAACATGCGAGAAAGAATTAAAAAATAACAATTTTCAAGTAGATGAGAGAAGTAAGAATGATTCCTGTATCTCCCATAAAAAACTTGAAGGATATTTTGTCACTGTTTGTTTATTTGTTTGCGAGGCCTAGCTGTATTTTTTTTTATTTTTGTTTTGCTTTACAGTGTTTATTTTATTGTTTTAATATATTAATATTAACTTTTTAAAAACAATATTACTATATTTCGTAATAAAATTTAATTTAAAAATAATATTTATCACAATACTAAGACCATATTTGTTTCTCGGAAAGTAATTTCCGGAAAATCATTTTCCAAACTTTCCTGTGTTTGTTTGCCTTTAGAAAAGTTAGTCAACGGAAAACACTTTCCGGTCAACAAAAAATTTTGCTTGGTTTCCAGGAAAGTGTTTGTTTTCCGAAAAGTGGTTTTCAGGAAATCACTTTTCCAAACTTTCATGTGTTTGTTTGCCATTAGAAAAGTTGGTCAACGGAAAACACTTTCCAGTCAAAAGAAAATTTTGCTTGGTTTTCAGGAAAGTGTTTTCCTGTAAAATTTGGGCGGAAAACACTTTCTGGAAGTTGTGAAAAATTTAAAAATATCATTATTTGCTGATTATATCAAATTTGATCTTCAAACTTTTGATTTCTATATATAATTTGTTTTGAATATTTACTTTTCAATTTCATCTCTTAAAATTTAATTTTTATATTAACTTTGGTCATTGTTTTTATAATTGCTATTTGCTTTATCATTATCATTTTTTTATTGAAATTTTTTATCTATCAAATTTGGTCCTAATTCTTTTGATTGTTACTTATTTTATTTGAAATAATTTATGAAATGTTAATTATTATTATTTTAATTTCTTCATCTTTTATTTTTTTTTAATTTTTTAGATTTGATCTCTATTATTTTGATTATTAATTATTTTATTTGAGATAATTTATAAAATTATATTTTTTTTCAATTTCATTCTCATTTAATTTTTTAATTTGTAAGATTTGTTCCTCATTATTTTAATAAACTTAAGAAAAATAAAACATTAATAAGTTATTTTTCAGCTCATTTTCCATGACATGACAAAAAACTGGAAAGTGTTTTCCAACTTATTTTTCATTACACCATCAAATATCAAAAAATACTTTCTCAAAATTTACTTTTTTTGAAATTTACTTTTTTAAAAAAAAAATTTCAGTAAATAAACGAGACCTAAACAATTCTTTAGCGGTCTAGGTCTTAGCTATCTAGGTTTTAAAGGGCATAGCACTGACATGGGTTCGTCATGAACATTGTGTCGTTGTCAGAATTTTTTTCAACAATGCCACCTATTTAAAAATTAATATTAATATCAAGTTATTTTGTATTAATAAAAAAAATTATAATAAAAAAATAAGAAACGAAGTTGATTTCTCTTCTTTTTTTTCTTAGTTAGAAACAATTATTTGAGACCTTCAAGAATATGGAAAAAAGAATAACGTTGTTCAATAACAAAAACTTAATTAATTCAAATACAAAACCAATTCAATTTTTAAATTCCATAGTTGAGGTAAAATGTCAATAACCATGCTTTAAAACTCCAAGACGAACGAAAATTGAGCAGGCCATTTAATATAGACGGCAATGTAAATTTTTTTGATAAATAATTAGAAAGTGCTTAATTGAAAACAATTGACTTAAATGTTTGTTTTTGTATTTCAAAAATAATTTTGAAAAAAATTAAAAAAAATTTATTTACTTTAAATTAATATGTTTTAGTGTTTTCAAATCATTTTAATGCACTGATGACAAAAATAATTTTTTAAAATTTAAAAAATATAATTTTAATACATTTCAACACAAAAAATACTTTAAAAAAATAAGATATTTATTGCCTTCTCGCCCTCTTTTAAGATTTTCAACTAAAAAAAAAAATCTGATTTTTCATGTTTTGTTAAATAAATTAGAGATGTTTTTAAAAAATCGAGGGTTCCAACAAATACCCTGTGTGTTTTGAGATTTTGTAATCTTGGCTGATTTCATAATCGACCACTGCATGCTTGCATAACCTTTAAACGTTTTTTTTTTTTAAAAAATAATTAGAATACATGTTATAAGTATGAGCTAGTTATATGACCATGCTCTGGTGCGTGTTAAATATTTTTATTTCTTATAAAAAAAAAAAATATATATATATATATATATAGGTTTTTTCAACATGTTTTTGTAGTTTAAAAAAAATTTAAGGTTAGATAATTTTTTTTATAAATACAAGTAATCAAATAAATCAAAAATCACACATGCTAATAAATAAATAAAAAATCATAAACGACACCTGAAAATAAAAAATATAAAATCAAGAGATAAATATAGATTAAGATATTTAATTTCGAAAGACGATGATATTTACCCGGTTATATTTGCTAAATTTGTTTATTAAAATAATTTTTTATTCAGGCAAATGATAATAGAAATATGGATATAAATTAAATTGATTGAATAAAATAAAAGAAGAAAAAATATTATGCAATGCTGGACATATTAGAAATATTATATGAAAAAAAATATATTTTTTATTTTCATAACTAAAATTTTTCCGTACAAAAGATAAAAAAATTTACAGATAAATCATAAAAACTCTTCAAATTTAAATGCTTAACTAAAAAAACTATCGTCACTTGAAAGAGGCCCTTTAAACTGAATGAAATAAATAAGAGGTTCTAATCTAAATACAAATTAATTTTTTTTAGAGAAAACAACATAAAAAAATTATTAATTTAAACAAAATTATAAAAAATTAATTAAGAAAAAAAAAAGAGCAAAGGTTATGCGTTGTTAAGCTTGGCAAGCCAGGCTAGCCCACCTAACTTATTTTATTTGGACCTGCGTATAGGCTCCTATTTTTTTGTTGTAATTGAGATGGATGACATGTCGTCAATCCAATTTTTTTTTTTAAAAAAGACAATGCATCGTTTGATTTGCTTGAATTTTAGTTACTGTGGTCGCTGCAAAATCGGGGTTTAAGTTTTTTTGACAAAAAAACCAGTTTTCAACCAATTTTTGTCCAAAAAAAGACATTGGAAACCGTGATAAACCTATCAATAACCTCAAAAAACCTTCCAAGAAACCAAAAATCAATTTGGGTTCATGTCTATTTTTTCATAAACTTTAAAGGTAAAAAACAAAATATACAATATGAACTCCCCTCGTCAATTTGAATAATTTGATGCAAATATAATCCATTTTTTTTTTTTATTGTTGAAATCCAACGACCTCTCTCAATTAGGAAATAAAAAATAATAAAAATAAACTTTTGTGCTAGAAAATAAATTTGAAAAATATTGAGATATCAAAATTGTATAATTTACGTTATTTTTTAAATTCGAGAGCCAAAATGTATTTTTTAAAAAACTCATGGCACATCATCCATGTTCGACATCTTTTTTATTTCGGTCCCTCTTTTCTTAATCCCACCCTTGTATTGAAAATCAAAATTAATCAGTTTTAATTAAAACTAAATCACCAACAACAAGAAGAAGTTTGAGGAATAAATTAAAAAATTAAAAAATTTGCACTGTTCATCCACGATATTGTGTGAAATAGTAATCAATGCACGCCTACACATTAAAAAAACCGACACCTTTTAGATTTATACCTAACATTTCAATTTTATTTACAGGAAAAACTACCCATTTGAAGTGAATTTTATGCAACCATACAAGACAACCTTTGATAACAAGTCCCAAGTCCCAACCATCGTCAATGAAATTCTAAAATTCATATTCATTCTAACCGTCATTTTGAAAACTTTCTTGAACATGTTTTACCTGTTAATAACAGTATTTTAAAACTCTCAAACAAGCTAAAAATGAGCGAATCATTTAATCCAGACAATGATATATAGTTGTTTTGATAAACATGATATTTAATTAAACATAGTAAATTTTCCTATTAATTTTAAATTATTAAATAATTCAGAATGTGTTTAAGAGTATGATAATAATTATTTTTTAAAGTGTTTTTCACTCGTAAATATATCAAAATAAAATATATATTTTTTAAAAAATATTTTTAATATCAACACATTAAAATAATATAAAAATATAAAAATATTAATTACACCCAATAATTTTAAAATTTGTCCGACCCCTCCAAACGGGGGCTTATACTTTCAACACCCGCTGTTTCGCAGTGAAGTCACCTCTTTTGAAAATTTTCAACCCATAAATAATATAATTAAATTTATTTATTATATAAATTAAAGATATTTTGAAAAATCGAGACTTCTAACACATACTTTGCACATTTTAAGATTTACTATTTACAATTCAAACTAATTTTATATTCCACAAATACATGCTTTGTATGACATTCAAATATAAAAAACCGACAAGGGATGGAGCTGGTAGCATTTAACAGGAAATGTCAAAATTAATATAACAAAATATATTATTTAAAAAATTTATTTATTTAAAATAAAAATATCATACTATTTTATATTTAAATACAACCAACAGGGATGAAGTTGATAGCATTTAACAGAGTAGGCCAAAATTAATATAATAAGATATATTATTTAAAAAACTTATTTATTTAAAATAAAAATATCATACTATAGTAAATAAAAAAAAAAATGTTTTGTAGGGCCCGTGCCCCTGCTTGCCTCTCATGATTCCGCCCCTACCGACCAAGTTAATATGAACACTTTATTATATTATAGATAAGAAAAACCTGATTTTTTAAGTTGAATTTTAGACAAAAATAAAAAAAATCCAAGAAAGGCAAGAAAATCTAAGATGTTTTAGAAATGGTGGTTGTAAATCTCGTTAAATTTGCTCCATCATAACTTCCATACATAGGTACATATACATGCATCAGCTACAGAAGAACATACATGGAATGTGTAGCGAGGAGCGGGAAAAAAAAAAAGCAAAGAGGGAAGGTACAAAATTCAAAACAAAATCCCAAAATTTGCAAATCCAAAATCCAAAACCGAGAGCTCCGTCCCTCTCCCCTGGACCCCACCTTTTGACCTTTTTATAAACACCCACCACCCACTCTCCTCCCTTCCTCTCAAACACCAACTCCCTATTAAAATCCAGGTCAAAAAAGAAACCGAAAACAAAAAAAATCAGTCAGGTACGCCGCCGTCGCTTTTAACAAAATGGAACTCCCGTGCGACGGAGCCGGCATTTGCATGGTCTGCAAAAACAAGCCACCAAGTGAAGAGACCCTCGCGTGCAAAACATGTGTCACCCCCTGGCACGCCACGTGTCTCGTCTCCCCCCCTCAGGCGCTTTCTGATACGCTGCAATGGGAGTGCCCTGACTGCTCCATGATTCATCCGCCGTCCACTTCCGCCTTCGCCTCCGGAAGATCGGAGGATTCCGGTGATCTCATCGCGTCGATTCGGAAGATCGAGGATGACAAATCGTTGACTGAACAGGAGAAGGCAAAGAAACGTCAGGAGCTGTTGAGTGGCGCCGCCGCTGGTCCGTCCTCATTGGACGGCGAGGAAAAGAAAGAGAAGAATGACGTCCTTGATATACTCGATAAGGAGTTGACTTGCTCTTTCTGCATGCAAATGCTTGATAGACCGGTTACAGTATGTGAAATCTGTTCACAAATTTAAAATCTTATAATTGCTCGCTTGATTTTTATTTTTATAGACATGTTTTTGTTTTTTTTTTGTTTTGGTATACCGGTTACTGTATGTGAAATCTGTTCACAAATTAAAAATCTTATAACTGCTCATTTGATTTTTATTTTCAGACATGTTCTTGATTTTACTTTCTTTTAAAAAATTTCCATCTGTATGTTTGTTTGCTTGTCTTAGCAAAGGTTTTGAGGGATTTTTGAAAAGAAGATGATGGTGGTGTCCTTGGATGTTGCTGGTTGTGTTATTGAAATAAAGTTTTTACCTCTTTTGGATGTTAAAAAGGTGAAAACAGAGTCGTTTTCAACGGTGATCAAATAAAGAAAAAAGATTGCTATGAATATCTATAAAGTATCTGTCTCTAGCTTTAACTTTTTTTTGGCCATTTGGATTAAGTTCAATTGCGGTGAATAGTCTCTAGATATTAACTAAGGAGTCTAATTTTTTTTGGATTTGAAGTGGCAGGCGACTAACTATGGAGCCTTAGTTGTTTTCATGGGAAAAAAAACTTGGATTTTAAATATTGTTAGTATTAATTATCCAGGAGAAGCTGAAGATTCAATTTAGATTGTTAGAAACCAGTAAGAAAAACCCAAAATGGGAAATTTTTTCTTGTGGGTTTTCAATACCATTTTCTTGAAGGCTGGTGCTTGGTATATTTTTGGTTTAGTTGCTCTAGTCATTGCGCTTGGATTGGCAAATGTTCATGATTTCTTATTTTTTTTTTTCTCGTGTTTCAGACTCCATGCGGTCATAACTTTTGCTTGAAGTGCTTCCAGAGATGGATTGGACAAGGGAAACGTACATGTGCATATTGCCGTGTACAAATCCCACCCAAGATAGCAAGCCAGCCTCGTATCAATTCTACACTTGTTATTGCCATACGTATGGCAAGGATGTCAAGATCCAGCAATGCTGGGGGTGCTGCGAAGGTATATCATTTTGTCCACAACCAAAACAGGCCAGACAAAGCATACACAACAGAGCGGGCAAAGAAAGCTGGCAAGGCTAATGCTTGTAGTGGGAAGATCTTTGTCACAGTTGCTCCTGATCACTTTGGGCCAATCCCTGCAGAGAACGACCCAGAAAGAAATATGGGTGTTTTGGTGGGAGAGATATGGGAGGATAGGCTGGCATGCAGGCAATGGGGTGCCCATCTCCCCCATGTTGCAGGAATTGCTGGTCAGTCTACTTATGGCGCGCAATCGGTGGCTCTTTCTGGAGGTTATATTGATGACGAGGACCATGGTGAATGGTTTCTTTACACTGGGAGGTATGCTGTCTGCGTCTCTGCATTAGTTCTCATGTCCTTTTTTTTTACTGCATTATTGGTTTGCTTTTCACTAGTCATGAGTTGTGGTTCATTCATTGTTAAAGTTGAATGGACTTGTTTTTGCTTAAAAAAATGTCAGACTGAATAAGTTTTTTAATTTGGATTGATCTAACCTTAAATACTCAATGAATGTACTTCAAGTATGGCATGAAGGAATGGACTGTGGTGCTCTGTTATATTTGGCATGCTAAAGCACTGATATGGTTTGAAATTTATGAGCAATGTCAAATGTAGTTGTTGCTTGAATTTTAGATATTGCATTTGTTTTTTTCTTTTCCAAATTTGATGTTTAATTTTAATTTGTGGTTGACAGTGGAGGAAGGGACCTGAGCGGCAATAAACGCACAAACAAGGACCAGTCCTTTGACCAAAAGTTTGACAAGATGAACGAGGCACTACGATTAAGCTGCCTAAAGGGCTATCCTGTAAGAGTGGTTAGGTGAGTTGTGCTAAGAAATGATCTGATGACCCATTAGTGTGCATTGCATCTTGTTACCTTTCATGGGGCCTTATATTTTCTGTCACATTAATTGCTGAACTGATTAGTGACAGTGATGTGGAGTTGCAGATTTTGTAATTGGGAATGAAACATCCTACCACATGACATGAGAAACTCTTGTTCTGTTAAAATTTGTCATTGATAGTTCTGTCTAATGCTTAGAGATCTGTTAGCATTGTTTGCTTGGTTTCCATGTGTAGCCCTCCCATCCCTTCTGGGACATTTTTTATTAATTGGTCTTTGCTATTTGTGATGTCTTGCTGGATGCTTTGATAAATCTTCTTTTTTCTGTCATGAATTGTGTAGGTTATCTGAGGATGTTTTTTTTTTCTTTTTCTATTTGAATGTCAATGTGAACCTTCTCTGTTTGCTAGCAGGTCTCACAAAGAGAAGCGATCATCATATGCTCCAGAAACAGGTGTGCGTTATGATGGGGTTTATAGAATTGAGAAGTGTTGGCGTAAGAATGGAATACAGGTAAATTTCCAGAGACAATCTTGCAATGCATCAAAGGGAAATCATGGACTGTGTACTTGTTAAATGTGTTTGCTAACTACCACCCTTCATTGTAGGGCTTTAAAGTTTGCAGGTATCTCTTTGTCAGATGCGACAACGAGCCTGCTCCATGGACGAGGTATGTTCTGCTTCCTTCCCTCCTTCCTGTCTCCCTCCCTCCCTTTCTATGACTTGACTTGATGGAAATCAAATTGCAGTGATGTTCAAGGGGACCGTCCGAGGCCTCTGCCTGTCATCAAGGAATTAAAGAATGCAATTGATATAACTGAAAGGAAGGGGTCCCCTTCCTGGGACTATGAGGTGAGTTCAAACTCTTTCACTTCAATGGTTCATTGTGGCAATGAGTCATTCATTTTAAAGTGTCCTAAGATGTTAACATTTGCTTCTCAGGATGAAAAAAGTTGCTGGATGTGGAAAAAGCCACCTCCAGCCAGTAAAAAAAGAGTTGCTGATAGTGTAGGTCCAGAAGATGGCAAAGTGATTAGGATAATCAAGCGACAAAAAGCAAATATATCTGTTAGAGAAAAACTTCTGAAAGGTATGGTATTTAATCAATTTCAACTTGAAGCCTTCGATGTCCACTCTTCTAAATATGCAGTTTCTATGGAATGCATTTTGACCATGGTCATGACTAATATCAATGGATTCATGGAAGTTTCTTTTGCTTCTGGTTGTTCATAAAGCAGAGTTTAGTTGTCAAATTTGCCGGAAGGTGATGGCCAATCCAATCACTACCCCATGTGCCCATAATTTCTGCAAAGCATGTCTTGAGGGTGCCTTTGCTGGCCAAAGTCTCACTAGACAAAGAGGTCAAGGAAGACGGACATTAAGAGCGCAAAAGAATGTTATGAAATGTCCATCTTGTACTATTGACATAGCTGACTTTCTTCAGAACCCACAGGTACCACGTGCGTCAATTACATGCATTTTGATATGAAACAGCATTCTTGTGGCAAAACTGCAGGGATTCTTTGTTTTGTTTTCTAAAAGATTTACTGGGAGTCATGAAATCTCCTTTGAGAACATTGGAAGTTTTCTTGACAGGTGAATCGGGAGTTGATGGGTGTCATAGAATCACTACAACAACAAGCTGAGCAGGAAAAACTGGACAACAATTCAGAAGAGTGTAGTGAAGAGAGTGATGCCACTGAGCAACAACGAGATTTGGTTGCTGATGACCAAATTGCCGAAGAGCCAAAGGATGAATCCCAAAATGCACAGAAGCAGAAAAAAGAAACTGATGATGATGACATTATGGATCCATCATCAAATGTGCAGACAATGAGTCCAGGGAAGGAGCAAGAAGCCCCAACCACTACCACTACTGATAGAGCCAGTCAATAACGTATGCTGGAGCCTGGAACGCAGACCAGGAGCAAGGGAGCTGGGATGAAAGCTGGTTTCTTTTTTTTGTTACAAAGCTTTTGGTTGCACGGTGGTTAATGACAATGACCCTGAATTTGTATTATTTTGTGAATTTCATCCTTATGTATGAGCGGAGTTATCCTTGTTAATTTATCCTTTAACTTATCCAAATTAATGGCATTTTTTAAGCCATTAGTTAGTTTTTGGCAAAGGCGTTGCATATGCCTTTCATGCGTATGGAAACCAATGTCTTTCAAATGCAAAGCCAATGTAAAATGTTAATTTAAAACGTTATTTTTTTAATATATTTATGTTATAAAAAGGAACGCTTCTTAGCTGTAATTTTCAATATTTTTTTCTTCCAGTAATTGTTTCTTAAAGAAGAATTTTTTTAATGACACCGTGTTGCATAATGAAGAAAAAACATTAGATTACTTAACATTCTCATGACTACCATTTAGATGCTTGTGTTGCAGATATGATCCATGATGGTAAATGGGGTTGGCCTGCTGGTAGAACCGATGACAAACACCGTGAATGTGCAAGGTATTGTTTATGGTGTCGTTTATCGATACTGACGGTCTTTTTGTTTTTTCAATTTAAAAATATTTTTGAAAAAAATTAAATTTATTTTATTTTTTTATTAATTTCAAATTAATATATTTTTAAATCATTTTAATATGCTGATGTTAAAAATAATTTTTAAAAAATAAAAAAATATCATTAGTATGCATTTTAGCATGAAAAGTTATTTGAAAAGCAACCGCAACCACACTGCCAAACAAGAAAGATCTATAGATGACATTTTCTTTCAAAAACAGAGAAACAGTATTATGAGAATATTTGAGAGTGTGATAGTGGTTTTTAAAGTGTTTTTTTATTTAGAAATACATTAAACTAATTTTTTTTATTTTTTTTTATATTAACATATCAAACCAATCTAAAAATATTAAAAAAATATTAAATTTAAACAAAAATCTTTTCCAAAATGTCATGTGCATCCCAAGTAGGAACTTAATTTGATGAATTCACTTCAAAAACACAATAAAGCCATCTTGTGACTTTTTATAGTGATCTCAGGATTTCTCTTCAAACACCGGTTGTTCTTGGAGAGAGATGAAAGAAGAAAAGACGATGAATTTATGATGGTTTTGATCATGCAATTTTTGGACTTGTTCGAATGGACTAAAGTGTAAACACTTTAGTCTTAACGATTGGTGTATTTGCCCATGCATTAAGAAGATTGCTTGCAAACTGTCAAGAGCTGGTATTGGGCCAGCTCTTCGTTGTACAATACCAGTTGACCGGCCTTGCTATTGGGCCCGTATCGACCCTCTTGAACCATTTTTTTTGCCCTTATGTTATTCTTCTTTTCTTTCACACCAACAAATATATTTTGAACTGAAAAAACCTTGGATGTGCTGGTCTTTAGCTGATTTCAGATCAAATTTTAATAGATCTTAGAACATCATATCCATTATTCCATTATTTGTAAGACCCAACACGGGTCAACTCAAGAAGAGACTTGGGTCACGGGTCGGGAGGTAAGTTGATGAATATTTTTTTAAAAAGAATGAAAACGAAATCACTTTGACCAGAGAATTTTTTTTTAAAAAAAATTATCAAAGTTTTTGACTGGATTTTTCACAAAACAATCGGGATTTATACCCTGAGACTGAGTCATCCGGGTCCTTGATCCACTTGTTGTGCTTGTATAGGTTTTATAACAATGCTTTCACCTTTCGTTTGAACTTTTAAGTTGGATCCCTGCTTAAGTTTGAAAAGCCGCAGAAGTTTCTAGGCCCATAAAGGTAGTAGCAAAATAGGCTTCAACGGAATAACTCCAGGCCTTCATTTCCTGATTCAAACGCATAACGTCGCACGAAAAGCCCAGGTCAGACATGCACCGCCCTATTAAGTTAAAATCTCTTCTTCCAAATCGTAATAAATAGATAGATTAACCCAATAATAATAAAAAAAATAGTTGTCTATATTCTCTAATCAAGTGTTTTTATTTTTTCTATTTTAATTTTGTAACTCTACTCTTTTTTCAGTTAAGTGTCTCTATTAAAATATTTTTATCAGTGATGATGTGTTTGTTAATTAAATACTTGAAATTCTTAGTCAAAATTTGAAAATAAAACAAAGAAAATAATGAAAATGTAAACTGTGTTTCAGAAGGGATTTTTTTTTGGATTGTTTGAAATCCCAAAACATGGGGATAAAAAATAATAATAAAAAGGAGAATTCCCTCCCCCTAAAATATTATAGTTACCCCCTTTCTCTTTTTTATTGTTATAATTGGATTAAGGATTTTAGGTTTTCTTTAAGAAAAAAACACACCTTTAACATAACAAAATAATATTTTTTTATTTTTTCAATTATTTTCAAATTTTATATTCATGTTTTTTTACTCTTCTTTTCATTTTTTTTCAATTTCCTAAACAATGATCCCAAAACAAGATGACATGTGTCTATTTAATATATTCTTGATGAATCAATATATTTTATAAATATTAATATTTTGCTTAAGCTCATATTTAAAAGGACCAAAGACAAGGTAATAACTTATCATACCTAACCTTGACACAATATCAAGTCCAGATGACACGAGTTTAACTTACTTTCAAGCCAAATATTTTTAGGGTTTATTTATGCGTTGAGTCCAAGTACATGTAGGTCTGATTTGCTTCAAGACCCAATATTATTGGGTTCAGCTATACTCAACATCTTTTGGTTTAACTACGCGCTGAACCCAAGTACATGTAGATTTGATAAACTGTCTGACTCAACATCCTTGGACTTGCGATCATTCCAAGTCCAAATGCATGTGGAACTGACAATCATTATAGGCCCCATGTCGGGTCACGATGCTTTATTTATTTATTCTTATGACTTTTAATATAAAATATTAAAAGTCAAGAATAATCATCTCCTTACATTCTTATGTGTATAAATTTTTTTTTAAGAGCTTATCATATTTTCATCAATATTAATCTTGTGTAGGAGTGTTCAAAAAAACAAGTCATATGTAATATTTGCATTATTTGATTTAACCCAACCCATCAAAGTTGGTTAATATGGATAGTATAAATAATACTAGGTCAAAAAACTAAATAAATAGATATTACGGGTCGGATGTGGATTGAGATTTTTAAAAACTGCCTAACCCGACCCGACCTCATATAACCCATTTAGTTAATGAGTAACCTTAACACTCAATATGAATATTTTTTTGTCCTTCTCTCTCTTCATTGTTTTTTATATATATCATTTTTTTTTATCTCGTTTCAATATCTTTTTTATGTTTAGTGCTAGCTATATGTTTGAGATACTGTAATACATATTGCAATATCAGACAAATAATTATATGCTTTTAAAAGTGTATTTTTTTAGAATCATCGATGAATAAGGGGATTTATATGCAAAACCCATGAATGTATGTAATATCCACACAAAATTTA
>Ga0307517_10010424_pt1 | contig 13005 bp, 4 predicted proteins | sample 23_EM_MG_FD_194515 | JGI IMG/M metagenome (GOLD analysis project Ga0307517, IMG submission 194515) | Populus trichocarpa ectomycorrhiza microbial communities from riparian zone in the Pacific Northwest, United States - 23_EM | ecosystem: Host-associated > Plants > Roots > Unclassified | place...
TGATGATGATGATGATGATAATAATACTAATTGTGATAGTAATAGTAATAATACTATTAATAGTAATGATAATAGTAATAGTGGTAGCAATAATAGTAAGAAATGATAATATTAATAGGATGATGATGATGATAATAACAACACTAATAATTGTGATAATAATAGTTTATTAAGATAATAATAGTGATGATGATGATGATTGTAACAATAATAAAGATACTAACAATAATACTATTAGCAGTAATAATAATGTTAATAATAGTAGTAATAATAGTTTATTATAATAATAGTAATTGTTGTTATAATATTAATAATGATGATAATGATAACATTGATAAGAAAAAATAATAGCAATAATAATAACAACAACAACAACAGCAACAATAATATTAACAATAATAATATAACGATGGTAATAATAATAGTAATAGTGATCACGATAATAATACTAATGATGATGATGATGAATTGAAGATATTACTTATTGATAATAATAGTAATGGTGATAGCTATAATGATAGTGATAATAGTATAAATAATAACAATAATGATGAGAATAATAATAGTTATAATAATAATAGTGATGATTCATCATTCAATGTTAGATTTAATAACCTGAGTTATGGGTTTGAAAAGTCATCTTTTTTTATTTTTTATCTTATTTTTTTTAATTTTATTATTTAATATTAATTTTTTAAAATAAAAAACAGTTTTATTCAAGTTTCTTTTCAACCTATTAAACAAACTAATTCACATTTAGTTAGCTTTTATATAATTCAAGTGGAAGGTCTCTGTAGGTAAAGATACAAGTTAAGATATTTAAATATTTGTCTTCTTGTACAAGTTTAATAGCATTGAAAAAAAAAAATCATTGCTCTCTTAATGTTTTTTTTATATATATTTTTTTTAAATAGTTTGACCTGCGGCAGCCGAGGGCAAACAAATGAACTAGTTGGATGTATTTTCTCTCGTCCAAAATATTCCGCACGCCGAGAAAAAAATATAGCATTGCCTTCCTAGAGCCCTCTAATAAATGAGGCTATCAATAAACCAGAGCCCCAAAGCCACAGAGCTACATTCGATCAACCCATTGGATGAGCAACCTTGCCTCCGTTCAGTTCGTGAGAACAGAACATTCAGGCCATCTGGAAGCCCGCGCTTCCATATTAGACCCATGCTCTGTAATCAACCCAACTACACTTTCTGGGGAAAAAATCCAGTTTTTAACCTGAGAAATGCCCCTGGCCGAGAAAAAAACACCTCCACACAGTGGTGAATTTGTTTTGTTTTGTTTTTCCAAGCTGATATTGGTAAGATTCTTGAAATTTTGAGATCATCAGCAAGGAATTTACGAAGATAATGCTCCCAATTTGACCTCTCTCCTTTTACTTTGCAAGAGCAGCACCAAACTATCAAATGATGAAATTACACCCCAAACAATCCCCTTTCCATCGATTACGATTCTGATTCCAAGCCTCCAATACATTTATGCAACAAAATCAAGTGGTACAATTGCTGGGAGACAAGTGAACCACTAGTTTATTGGTGTTTTATTGGTGTTTTTCTAGATGAACATGAGTAGTGCTCAGATTAGTTTGCGTATACCGAGAATGTAAGTTTGCAGCAGCTATAAAATTTTTAGGATTTTATCTGAATTCTTAATGCTACCACCAGACATTAATGCCACAACTGTACAATTTGTTCCATCCTTTTCTATTTCTGATACTGTGTAAGAAGATGAACGTACTCCATCATTCAAGCTACATCATCCTCTCTTCCCAATAACAGAGCGTCACAGATATTTGTCATCACGTGTTAACTTGCATGACCAGCCCCACATTAAATAGAGTTGGCATCGTGTTGTCCTATACATGATACATATTCCAATAAAGGTTGTGCATTTCTATGAGCAGGGCTGGGCAGTCACAATTTACACTGTCCAGACACCCAGTAAAAGAACAAAACGGTAAAAAAAGGATTCAAGGTACTACAGGGACATGGTGCAGAAAAGAGAACTAAATAATTGAGGCAAACATGGTATAACTTCTAAAGGAAAAAAAAAACCCAGAAAGTTAAAATAATATTTTTTACCAAATCGATTAGAAATATAAAAAAGCACTTAGCATGATGACTAAAATATGTGATTATAAAATCAACATTTATGCTTATATATAGTACTCTGTACATTGAAAGCATCCAAGACACAGGGAAATGGTGCAAAGCAGCTGAACAATCCTTCTGTCAATGGCCTAATGTTAACAAAATTGTTTTGAGGATCTTTCATAATTGAAATAAAAGATTCAAAAGTTGTTTCCTAACAACGGTCCACGCGCTTTCCTTTTTTCAAAATGGCCACGAAAATACAAAGACAAGCTGCCCCAAGTCACCATGCATACATACAATTCCAAGACCCCACAATAAACACTTAGCAACAAGGCGTATAATCAGATGTTTACTCAAAATAATCACGACAATGGCCTGCACCGGTTCATTCTTCGATATTGTGGGTCCATGCTAAGTTTTTATCCACGGTTTACCTTAGCCTGTAGCGGAGAGAGATACACCTGGCACTGAATAACAGTTTTACCAATCCTGAACCCAGGAACTACAGTGAATGCAACTGATGGGTCGACGTCCGGTGCATTTTCTGAAGAAAGAAGTGCATCCTCGGCGACACATTCCATGTAAACTTCGGAGAAACGACACCCTCTACGGACTTGGAAGATTGAGGCTTCAGGATCGAAAGAATAGGCCAGGCAATGTAGAAGCCAGACCCGCCTAGCCATTTCCGCAAATGTGGTAAAAAAAATAGTGTCAGGAAATTCACCTGAATTCACGAGGCTTCTTTTACTCAAGTTGCCAAAAAAGGATGTTTCCATCTGGGGGTGAATAAGCTGCAAATACTTGGCACGACAAAATTTTGCAAATGTTGATTTGGGCTTGTGGGCAATGTATTCGGTTGCTTTCGTTGATTTTAGTTCAACGAATCTCTTGAAAAACAACTGTTGCTGATTCTTTTTCTCTGGTGGAGATTCTTTTTGGGGAGAGAAATTAGTCAAATGGAAACCATCGAACATCTCTCTGCTTACGAAGCTTTCGAATGCAAAACATTTATCATCTGCTCTCCGGTAAGCCACATCAGATACAATACATTTGGCTGCAGCATCTAGATCCCAGCCGGTAGATTTCATCTCATCAATCATCAACTTAACAAAGCTTCGAATAGACTTGACTGTATGTAGAAGAACTGTAATGAAATGGCTGGGACTTAAGCCTGGTAGCCGTAGATTGTCAGGCATAGATAAATGTCCACTTTTATTTAACCTCTTCTCAAGTAATCGGTTTTGTCTATTAGATTCCTCCATTTTTTCTCTCAGATACATGATTTCAGACTCCTTGAGCCTTAACTGAGACTCCAATTTCTTCCCCATTACCTCATAGGTCTTTGAAAGACTCTTCTGCTCCTGAACGTCAGCCAAAACCAGAGCAGTCTCAGGAGAAGGATCAAACTGTTTCTTTATATAGCACTGCTTCAACTCAGACAGATTCTTCAACTCCGAGACTACAAATTGATCAGCTGCTTGAATCCCATCAGCATCATAAGGAGACTGAGAATACTGTAACTGGGCATATGCAGCTTTAACACATGAAACGCTAGCGAACATTTTGGCAACAAGTGCTTCCAAGGCCAAACTTTTTTGATGTTCATCAATATTATTAATATCAAATGGCTGAGGCCGGCTAGCTGCACTTTTACGGTGATCCTTATCATGCTTGACCTCTTCTTGGGACACAACTTTCTGAACCCCATCAGCAGGAGCAATCCCAGTTGCTGCTCGAAGTTGAATAACTTTGGCTACGTTGCGTGCAAATTTACTCTTCTTCGAAGTCACCGCGGATGGTTTTACAGAATCCATCAGTAGAAAGTATCACAAATGACGACAACGACGATAGTGATAAGAAGAACAAAAAAAGGAAATTAAGTGATTGCAAATTGAAGGGGGGAAAGTGAGAACAAAAAAGATTTAGGATGATGGTGGTGATGAGAAGTTTATTGAAAAAAAAAAAGAGAGAAGCAAATTACTTTAGCACCTATATAGAGGCCATTAATGGAGCAAGTCAAGACTTAATGGAGCAAGTCAAGACTTTAGGGATCGTTTGGGAATGCAGCTGTGGCTGCGTTCTTAAAAAATTTAAAATTTTTTTATTAAAATTTAATATGGTTTGTATATTTTGGATCGTTTTGATGTGCTGATGTCAAAAATGATTTTTAAAAAATGAAAAAACATCATTGGTATGCATTTTGACATGAAAAGTTATTTGAAAAGCACTCACAACCACACTGTCAAATACGCTCTAAGACACTTAAAAAAAGAAAATTGTTGGAGCGAGAAGCAAAAGGAAAAGAAGAAGAGGAAGAAGACAATTCAAGATGCTCAAAAAAAGCTCTATATGCTTGTCTATTGTAAACCAAGGAGAAGACAATTCAAGATGCTCAAAAAAAGCTCTATATGCTTGTCTATTGTAAACCAAGGACGTGCTTGTTTCAGCTGATCATGTTTTTTAAAATTTTAATTTTTTTTTGTTGTTAAATTATTTTGATGTAATTATATTAAAACTAAATTTTAAAAAAAATATATTTTAATATATTTTTAATAAAAATTATTTTAATAAACAATAATATTTTTTACTCAAAAATACATTAAATTTTGTTGCTGACGTTACAGAACAGAATTTGCTCCTCGGTAAGAAAGTATGTTTAGGCAGAAATAGTGTGAAAGCATTCGAGGAATTAACAAATTGGACCACCTTGAACCTTCCATAGCTCTGCCTAATTTCTTGGTTATTCCATTTTGTATTTGTTTTTTTAATTCGATAGGGCCGGGATAACCACTTTCTTAAACCAATTAATCCTTTCAAACTATCTCGGAGAATCCATCTTCCAATAGGTTAACAACTTGAAACAATCATGCCTCGTTTCGAACAAAAAGATGTCAGGCCACAGTAGGAAAAATGTCCGACACTGAACTGTGTCGAGAATTAAAAAGATTCCAGGGCGGGGTCTTAAGGCATTTCTTCTTATACTTTTTGCCCTTGGGTTGTTCGCCTATTGCATAGCCGTTGTAAGGGGAGAGGCATGGAGGTTTCCGAGAAAGTACAGGGATATTTTAGGGTTTTTCGACAGAACACGACATCTCAGTGAGCGCACCGAGGTACTTTGAGAAAGTGTTTTTGCTTTTTCTTAACAGTGTTTTTAACTGTCTTTTTTATTTAAAGAAATATTAAATTATTTTTTTATGATTAATCACATCCCATCAATCCACTCTATATAAGCCCATGCATACTTAAAAAAAAAAAAAATGTGTTGGGGAAAGCTTTGAAAGAGCTCTCAGCTTAATTAACCTCTCTTTTTGTTTTTCGACTTTGGTTTCAATAGAAGAAACAGAGATTGAATCTGAGGGCGTTGGTTAGGTGAAAAGAAATCAGGTTGGTTGTAGATCCTATTGCCCAAATGGATCTCAGCCGCTAATCAAATCATGATATGAGCTCACCCACATCGGATCAAAGCCCAGAAGAGATCACAACCTTTAAACCCAACTTTCAAATATCATAGTCGTCGGATTCATAGACTTGATCTGCTCTCGCCCACACCAGTTTAAGACCCAAACTAATCCCAGTCATCCACTTAAATACCCACCGAAATCCTAAGCCCATTTATTTGCTGGAAAGTAATTTTTTTTGAAAAGTAAATTTAAGGAAAGTAAATTCCAGAAAAGTGAATTATTTTTTGATGTTTGGTAGTGTAATAGAAAATAAGTTGTAAAATATTTTTCAATGTTTGGTTATGTCATGGAAAATGAGCTGAAAAATAACTTATTAATGTTTTATTTTTTTCAGATTTATTAAAATAATGAGAAACAAATTTTACAAATTAAAAAATTGAAAGTGAATGAAATTGAAAAAAAAATATAACTTCATAAATTATCTCAAATAAAATAAATAATAATAATAAAAATAATAGAAATCAAATCTAAAAAATTAAAAAATTAAAAGATGAAGAAATTAAAATAATAATAATTAATATTTCATAAATTATTTCAAATAAAATAAGTAACAATCAAAAGAATGAGGACCAAATTTGATAGATAAAAAATTTCAGTTAAAAAATGATAAGGGAAAAACAAATAATAATTATAAAAATAAGAACAAAAGTTAATATAAAAATTAAATTCTAAGGGATGAAATTGAAAAAAATATATTCATAACAATATATATATATATAGCAATAAAAAGTTCGAGGACCAAATTTGATATAATCAGCAAATAATATGACATTTCTAAATTTTTCACAACTTCCGGAAAGTATTTTCCACCCAAAATAAAAGGAAAACACTTTCCTGGAAACCAAACTAAATTTTCTTTTGACTAGAAAGTGTTTTTCATTGACTGAAAAGTATTTTTCGTTGACTAACTTTTCTAATGACAAACAAACACAAGAAAATTTAAAAAATTATTTTCTAAAAATTATTTTTCAAGAAACAAAACACACCCCTAGCCTTTGATTCGGTAACTTTAATAAATTCATCCACGCCAGATCTCAAGCCAACAAATCAGTTTAAAGCCATTCGGATCTAGACCGTTAGATCAAATCAACCAAATCTGGACCACTCAATCCAAGCGAGCTCACACGTCTAACAAAGATTGCACCACACCTGATCGTGTCCTAGTTGCCAACACCGTCGGAATTAGCTTGAAAAAAGAAAAAAAATTGTATGGTCAAACCAAAGTTTTTTCATCCTCGATCTCCTTCCAGTGGGTACGAGATCAAGATCTATATGATAGGTTGGTTGATGCACCACCATCTCTCCAAAATCATCACGGAGCCCCAACAATGGCGCCACATGAATAGTGCAATGCACTATTAAGACATTTTGGTAATTTTAGTCATGACATAGGAAGAACAATAATTTTACCTAGACCAGGGACATTTCAGTAATTTTTCAAGTTCGAATTTTATTTTTATTTTACTTGAGTTTGTAATTAAAAATAATTTTTTTATTATGTGTATTTGTGGAGATTTGCCTAATTGAAATGTCCTCGGCACGTCGGAGCACTTCAAACACAAGGGATCTGAAACCCTAGGTAATATTTAGGAGAACCAAGGAATGTTGATAATCCACAAGTAAACTGGGAGGACAGGATTGTGATTTAATTTTTTAGCATTATCTAAGATAATTGGCGATCCCAATGTTTACTAGGTTTATGTTTGGATGATATAAATGATTAGTTTGCATGATCGACAATTTAATTAATTGTAATCATTTAATTGATTATTTCCACATGTTTTGTGTACGAATAAATCAACAGAACTTATTTTGTGAGATGAAATCTTGAATTTTGTAATTCGATTTCGATTGTGTTATTAGATTTTTACTGGTATGAGATGACTTGGTGAATATTAGTGCTTGATTATTTTTGTGTCCTAATCATTGATATCATAACTTATTTTTGGGTTTATTCCCTAAAAAATTTATTTTTTTTCTTTCTAAAATAAGAATAAAAAACATAAAATAATAATAGCAAGAAAATTGATATTTTGGCAAAAGTAAGCTGAAAGGATTTCAAATGTAGAAAAAATCAAACTACAATTTTGGATGGAATCGGGAGCATAATTGCACCTCATTATATCCAAAATTGAAGAGACAACGCATATTCAAAATCAAATTAAATCATTATTGGATAAATTTGTATAAAAATTAAGCCTAAATACATAATTAGATTTTTAATAGGTCAATTTAATTTAATCATGAGCCAAATTAAAGTTTAATTATATTTAAGAATTAATTTGGGTCCAATTGAAGGATTTAATTAGGTGCGAGGACTTAATTAGACTTTAAATGGGTCTAATTAATTTTATTAGAAGCTTAATTGGTGAAAATTTAAGTTTGGGGCCCCAATTTTGGCTTAATTGAGAAGATTGAAATTTTAAAAGATCAAATTTAATTTTTACCAAGTCAATTTATTCAAATCAGGGGTAAAATCGCAAGAAAATCAAAGCTTTAGGGTTAAATTGAAAAAATCACAGTTAATAATCATTTTGCAAGAGGTGCCGAACTATTGGGACTCAATTGATTTAAATCATAGGTGAAATTAAAATTTGGGGTTGGCATTGAAGTTCAGCATGGGCAAAATTGCATAAAATTGAAAGTTTATGGTCAATTAAAGATGCAATAGAAAAAATTAAAAGACAGAGGACTAAATTGAGCTTTTGCCAAATCTCTAAATTAAAACCCTAAAAGCAAAAACAACACCGTTTTATTTAAATGAAATGGCACATTTTGTCCAAAACAACACTGTTTTGGTTGAACAGTAACAAACAAAATAAAAAAAAATTCCAAAAAATATTCAGAATTCCTTTCAAAATTTTGGTGATTTTCTCGCATGTTTTTCTACCAATTTTGTATAATATTGAGTTGTATATTTACACTGTAATATATAAATCCGGTATTAAAATACTTAATTTTCTCCAAAACATTTCTCAAAAAAAATTTGAAGATCCAAAAGAAACTAAAAATTTTTAAATTAATTTCTTCTCTCAAAAAAAAAAAACAATAACAAAAAAACAATAATGTTTTATTTTCATGCATACAGTCAAATCCTAAAAGTTTTCTAAGTATATTTTCATTAAAAAAATAAAAAATTGCATATTTCTCATGTTTTAAAATGTAAAATAGATATCATAACTAGTTTATGATTATCCGTTAGGGTTTGGTCAAAATATCAAAAATCCTTCATTAACTATTTTGTTCACTTTATATTTAAAATGTTATGATTTAGTCGTAGACTTTAATATTTGAAGGTATAAAATTGCATTGTAAAGCATACCCTCAGGTATTAAAGATACAAAGTGCAGAATAAATGCGATGCTAAAATTTAGACGTTAGAACGGTTAGGATTTAATCCGATAAGATAGAGACTTCCTCACGAAGAGAAATCTATCTTAAACCTTAGACAAGACCAATGGATAGAAAAGCGACCTAGAAAAACAATTAAACAACAATGCAGTTTATCTTAGGTAATGTGTATTAGGGGTGATGCATCTTTTCTTTGCACAACCAGTTCCTTACCCGGACTCTCGTAAACTATATGTTTTCTAGTAACCATAATATTAGGTGGCGACTCTTGAATCTTACAATCATAATTTTATGATTATACTCAAAACTCTATCCTTTTCCAATACCTCTCAGGAGGTTAGCGCATCATTCGACGTCGCACCCGCAATAATTGATATGAAATGAATTTTAAGGATCATCAAATTTATTTGAAAATGAGTTTAAAGCACGTGTATTTTTAAATAGTTCACCTATGAGCAGTTTGTTTTTTACCACTTAATTTAAAAGGTTATGTATATTTAAATGATTCATCCATGAGTAGTTTGTTTTAACCAATTAATTTCAAACTTCTATTTTCTTATTGATAATGTTATGTTATGTGTTTATGGTCATCTTTAAGATAATATTAAGTTATAGTCATCATCGATTTTAATTGTTAATTTGTATAGGAAAATTAACAGATTGATCGATTAAAAACTTGGTCCTTTAACAATAGGATAAGTTTTCAATTATATCCTTATAAAGTTAATGAGTTTTTAATCTATCATTGTGTTAATTTTTATCATCCAAATTAACATAAAAAGTTTTAAACACGACTTAATATTATATAGAAATAACACCTCCTACTGAAGGAGGAGGGGTCATCGAAGAAGGAAAGCTGGAGGTTTCAAAATGAAAGAGGTTTGGTTTTTTTTTTTTTTCTATATATGCGCGCGCTATGTCCATATAGTTTATGGTCATCTTCTAAATAAAATTAAGAGGGTGTTTGGGATATATAGATTTTAATTTTTTAAAAATGTTTTTAGTTTAAAAGTGTATTAAATTAATTTTTTTAGTATTTTTTAATAGTTTTAATGTAAAAAATAAAATAAAAATATTTTCAAGTATTATCAAGCAAAAAAAATTATTTTAAAAATTATCCTGCACCACAACTCTACGTGCATTGACTGATTTTGTTAATTTGGATAGAAAAACTAACGGAATGATGGATTAAAAACTTAGTCATTTAACTAAATTGAGGATATAAGAAGAAAATGAAAATACGAAATAAGTTTTTTTTTAATAGATAAATATTATAAGTAAAAAGTCAATAAGGCAGCAAGTCTAAATCATGTATGTTGCCACGTAGTATCGTCGGCTTAAGACTGGGAAGTATCAAAACAGTGATAACGAAACAAGACCCTAACTAGACAACTACCATAGTTAAGCCATGATCATGAAACACGCATAGTATGTGGTTGATAGCTTAAGCTTTCCTATCAACCATGGCCCAAGAATTTAAGTCTGACTATAAAGCCAAATTATTCCTTGAGGCTTCTCTTTCATCATGATGTATTTTTTTATTTTATGATTTTGAACGAGATTTAAAAACACACATAACTAAATAAAGTACACAAGTCAAGAATGTAAGTTGAGGTGGATCATGATTGCGTGACCTTTTTTTAGTTATGTGATTTCGACCCCTTGATTTTTTTTTTTAGTTTAATGTGGTTGTCCGGGCCAGCTTACGTGCACCTCGACTAATCTCACGGGCCCTGAAGTTAACGACCATGTAAACCTCCAGTGACCATCATATGAGCAACCACAGGGCTCGAACCTGAGATCACAGAAGGAGCAAACCTCTTGATCCCAAGTTCTTACCACTGGGCCACCACCTAGATGGTTAACCCTTGATTTTACTTGGAATCGCAGGTGTAACTATATTTGTTATGGGGTTTAGAATTGAGATAATGTGTTGTATAAATTATTAGAAAATAATATAAATTATATTTTAGAATTTTATTTAATAGTTTAAGTTTTTTAGTTAAATTGATTTTTTTGACATAATATCAAATCAAATGATTAAACGGTCATGAGTTCAAATCTTATCATCTCTATTTATTTGATAAAAATTAAGTATAAAATAGTATTGGTTTGTGTAAATTTCAAGTTCAAATAATTTTTACTTAAAAATATATATTAAAAAATAATATAAATTATATCTTGAAAGTATTTAAACTTGACATGTAACTGGATCTGACACTAATTTTTTATTTGCGAAACCTTGTTTCCATTCAAGAGAGCTCTACTACCCATGACATTTGCTCACACCACAGCTTCTAGCATAGTCATAACCATTCACACCGGTTCACACCACTCTAGAGCTAGCAAATCTACCTGTATGCATGTTTATCTTGAAAATATGTGACTTTATTTTCTTATTTATGTCATCATGTTAGGATTTAGGGTTAGGTCAGTGGTGTATTTTCCCCGCTCTCAACATGCATGTCCAAGACCATTTTGGGAATCTCATAATAGGTTTGCGTATAAGTCAAGTTCCACTACAATTGAATCATTAATTATTTTTTAGCCTTAGAAACTAAATAGGTAAATTAGGGTGTGTGTATAAACACGTTTAGTTAATGAAAAAGAAGCGTAAACTTTTAGGCCAATCTTTACTATATATTCTTTCAAAGATTACTCTTTATTTTCTTAAGATGATATCAGAGGAGAGCAAGGTCTCGGTATCTTATTACTTAACTGTTCAAACCCTAAACACCTTCGAGTACCACAGCAAATAAAGATCAAACAATGCTAGAAATTAAAACCTCATTCTAAATAGTCAAATAGCAACAACAATAGTTCACATTCAAACAGCAGTAGCAGCAGCAGTTCTGGTATGGATCCACCAATTATCCATCATGGACCAAATCTATGATTCATGTTCTCATATATAGCCAATAAGAAAAGTGGCTTCATCAACGGGGCAATTTAGCCACCTTAATTCAGAGATAGAATATCCTACAGATTATGCTCTATGTAATTAATCAATGCAAAAACATGATTTTATCACGGTTCATGAGTGGAACCCAATTTAGCCGAAGGAGTTGTTCATGCCAAGACTCCCTATCAAGTTTGTGAAAATTTCAAAGATCAGTATTCATAAAAGAATGCATGCCCTAATGATCTACCAAATCCAGAAATCATTGGCCCCTCTCTCTCTCTCATAAGGTACAATTAATGGCATTCTCACCTGCAATCAAATGAAAACACATGCGTACAAAAAATTATTTATTTCATTTTTATTGGATTTGCAATAGCATTAGCTGAATTTTGTAAAATTATATCGTTGTCTTTTTATGTATGTCTATGTGTGAAACAATTTTTTAAAAAAATTGGCTAGTATTTTTTATTTTATTTTTATTAGATGTGCACTAAATAATTATTTACCTACTTTTCTTTAGATATACACATTGCATTGCATGGCAATTAGATTTAGACCAATGCTATGAATGACAAGAAAGCTGTCGTTGCTGTGACTCGGAAGATTATGAGTTACGAAAGGAATTGCCGGCCTTTCTTATGTTAAGCTGAAAGGACCGCTTGGCCTAGCGGTTGTTGTAGGATCATTTCATTATTTTTTTATTTTTTTTATTTTAAATTAAATTTTTTTTATTTTTTTAATATACTAATATTAAAAATAAATTTTAAAAAATAATTCTAAATTTTATATATAATTATGTTTCAAAACTCAATTTTATAAAAGTTAAAATATTCTGTTTTTCTTTAAAAAAAAACTATCACAATATTAAAAATACATTACCCTCAAAGAAAAATATTAAACTAACAGCTTGGGACTAAGGGGTTTGTTCCCCTTGTTATCTCAGGTTTGAATCATGTGGTTGCTAATATAATGGTCACTAGAGGCTTACATGGTCGTTAATTTCAGGGCCCGTAGGATTAGTCGAGGTACGGGCAAGTTAACCCAGACACTCACGTTAAAATAAAAAAAAAAAAACACCAAACTAACAATACATCTAAGATCCAATGTATGTGCAATTAGTCATGCGATAAATTAACAGATCTTTTAAGTGTAGCTGAGAATGGATGATTAATTGAACCAGTCGCCCAT
>Ga0307517_10010425_pt1 | contig 13004 bp, 14 predicted proteins | sample 23_EM_MG_FD_194515 | JGI IMG/M metagenome (GOLD analysis project Ga0307517, IMG submission 194515) | Populus trichocarpa ectomycorrhiza microbial communities from riparian zone in the Pacific Northwest, United States - 23_EM | ecosystem: Host-associated > Plants > Roots > Unclassified | place...
GCGCCCGCAGATCATCACTGTAGGGTCGGGTCATCGATGCTGGCCTCCTCCCCAGCCAGCATCTTGAATCATGATCCGCCCCGCTCGGGAATCCCTCGCGATTCACTCAGCTCGGACGATGCTCTAGGCTCCAAAACAAGACGCCCAGCATGAGCAGGCGGATGCGTGGGGCGGTGTCCACCAGTCGGCCGATCGGAATGGCGCTGCAGGAGAGCAGGAGTGCGAAGGAGAGGCCCTGCAGGAGGCTCATGCGCACATCACTCAACACGAAGTCGTGCTTGATCGACGTCACCAGCAGATTGATGATCGATCGACGAACGACAGAACATAGGTGGCGACAAGAATGGCGACCATCAGCCACCCCCGCGCGTCTCCACCGGCCTTTGCGGGCTCAGTAGACATGGAGCGAGCGGCGCGAGATCATGTGACCGCTATCGGCAATAGCCCGCTGACGAGATCGTCCCGCAACTTGAATTTCTGCACCTTGCCGGTCGCCGTCATCGGGAGCGCGTCGATGAGAGCTATATATTCCGGGAGCTTGTAGGCCGCGACACCGCCGTCCTTGAGCAGTGTGACGAGATCGGAGAGCGTCACCGTCTCGTTGGGCCGCGGGACGACACAGGCGCAAGCCTTCTCACCGAGCCGATTGTCGGGAATACCCACCATTGCGACCGCACCGATCTTGGGATGGCGCAACAGCATGTCTTCCACCTCGACGGCGCTGATCTTCAGGCCGCCCCGATTGATGATGTCCTTGATGCGGCCGAGAACGCGAAGGTAGCCCCCTTCATCGATCACGCCGAGATCCCCGGAGAACAGCCAGCCATCGGCGGAAAAACTGGCGGCGGTCCGTTCGGGATCGTTGAAATAGCCCGTGCAGACATGCGGCCCGCGGGTAGCGATCTCGCCTTCCTCGCCCGGCGGTAAGATCCGCGAGCGATCCGGATCGAAGATCGCCATCTCGACTCCGGGGAGAGCCTTTCCATCGGTGCCATAGCGCGCTTCATCGGGGTCATCCGGACCACACAGCGTCGATATGAAAGCCTCGGACATTCCCCAGAGCGGTAGCAGGTTCACCCCCAACCTTTCCCGCATTGCCTGGCCGAGCGTCGAAGGAATGGCGGCTCCCCCACACATGAAATTGCGAAAGGACGAAAGATCACGATCCTGCAGCCCCGGCTGTTCGAGCAGCATCGCAGCGAACGGCGTGGCCGCTGTCGTGAAGGTGCATCGTTCCCGTTCTATGAGATCGATGGCGGCGGCAGGATCCCAGACTTCCTGCATGACCACCGTGGCGCCAAGGAAGATCCCCAACCGGACGGCCCACATCATCCCTGTCGCATGGCCGACGGGGGATGCGGCCCAGATGACCTCTTCGCTGTTCAGAGCGAGAAAACTCGCCACGGACCGATTGCCGAAATTCATCGTGTCGTGGGTGTGGACGACGCCCTTCGGGCTGGACTCCGTCCCCGAGGTGAAGATCAACGCGTTCGGCTCATCCCCCCGGACATAAAGGGGAGGCGCAACGCTCGCGATAGGCGCCTGCAGGCTCGCAAAATCCAACATGTCGTCGGGGCAATCACCGCCGACGACGACAATCTGCTGAAGATCGGAGAGTTGGGGACGCAAATCGCGATAGAGCGGCCTATAGTCGAAATTTCGGAAGACTCCCGGCACGAACACCAACTTCGTTTTCGCGAATTTAAGAATGTAGCCAAGTTCCTTCGCCCGATAGATCGGCAGCAGAGTATTGACCACTGCTCCTACTTTCGTGACGGCGACGTAAATGGCGCTGAATTCGGCCCAGTTGGGAAGCTGGATTGAAACGACGTCGCCCGGGCCGACGCCCAGCCTCACGAGGTGAGCCGCAAGCACGTCCACCTTCGCCGCAAGTTCCTGATAGGTCCACCGAATGGACCCGGCGACCAGGGCCGTCTTATCCGGCGTGCGTGCGACCACGTCGTCGAGCGCATGGGCGATCGTACGACCATTCGGTCGCGGGGAAATATTGGCGGGAAACCGGCTCACGCCCTGCGCCTCGATCGGCGATCCCATCTTTGTCTCCCTTACCCGATCCAAGCCGCACCGCTTCACGCGTGACCTGCCATCGGACATGTACCGAACGACTACCTATGGGCGGCGAAATCGGGCTTGCGCTTCTCCGCAAAGGCGTCGCGTCCTTCCTTGCACTCATCAGTCTTCAGATAGAGTTGGAGGCTGGCGTCGGCGAACTGCGCCTGCGCTGCGAGGCCACCATTGGAGAGATTGAAAGCGCATTTAAGGAATTTGAGCGCGGTCGGGCTGACCGCTGTCAGTTCGCGCGCCCATGCCCGCGCCTCTTCCTGCAAGCGCTCGCCAGGCACGACCTTGTTCACGAGGCCCCAGCGCTCGACCTCGACCGCTTCATATTGGCGGCAGAAGAACCACATCTCCTTGGCCCGTCGCTCGCCGATCAAGCTCGCAAGCAACGTGCCCCAACCCGCATCGAACGATCCTACCCGCGGGCCTACCTGACCGAACTTCGCATGGTCGGCGGCGATCGCGAAATCGCAGATGGCGGCCAGCACGTTGCCGCCGCCGATCGCAAAACCATTCACCGCCGCGATGACCGGCTTCCCAACCGAGCGCATCATCAGATGCAGATCCTCGATCTCCCAACGGCCATTGCTGCTGGCGCCATAGCTTCCCGTCAGCGCATATTCCTTCTGGTCGCCGCCGACACAGAAGGCCTTTTGCCCCGCCGCGGTCAAAATGATCACGAGCACGTCATCGTCGCTCCATGCGCGCCGCAAGCCATCGAGCAATTCCTCGATGGTTCGCCCGCGAAAGGCGTTCAGCCGATCCTCGCGGTCGATCGTGATCGTCGCGATATTCTCGCTGACCTCGTAACGAATGTCGGTGTAGTCCACGAGCATGCCCTATCGGTTTCCTGCCAGGAACGAGCGCAGGCGCTCCCGGGTGTCGGTTGTGTCGAAAAGACGACGATCCGCCTCGATCTCTTCGGCGAAGCCATTGCGCGCTGGGTCGCCTGCGGCCGCAATCAGTTGCTTGGCCTCCCTCACCGCATCGCGAGACAGGCCGGCGACTTGTCCCGCGATCTTCGCGGCCTCCTCCGCCAAGGCGTCATGCGGGAAGGACCATTGTACGATCCCCAGTCGCTCAGCGCTCGCCCCATCCAGGATTTCGCCCGTCAGGATCAGGCGCGACGCCGTTCCACGGCCGCAAAGCCACGTCAGGCGCTGCGTTCCACCGGCGCCAGGGATCAGACCGAGTTTCGCCTCGGGCAATCCGATCTTCGCGCGTTCCGATGCGATGCGCAGATTGCAAGCAAGCGCCAGTTCGAGCCCGCCGCCGAGCGCCGCTCCGCCGATTTCAGCGATGGTGACCTGCGGCAGCGCCTCGATGCGCGCAAAAGCCCGCTGAAACTCAGCCACATCCGCGACCATCGCGTCCGCGCCGTCGCTACGATCGGCCAGCGAAAGGATATGGCCCGCATCCATCCCCGCCGAAAAAATCTTCAGGGCCGAGCGGATATGAAGAACCGCGGTTTCCCGATCCTGGTCAAGATCGTCGAGCAGGGCGTGAAAACTCGCCAGCCACACGTCGTTGATCGCGTTTACCGGCGCTCGGTCGAGCGTGAGGACTAGGCGGCCTTCCCGTTTCTCGGTGTGGAACATTACGCCCGCACCTTTTCGACAAATGTCCGGCCGATGAGTTGGCGATGAATCTGGTTCGTGCCTTCCCATATCTGGTTGATCTTCGTGTCCCGCATCAGCCGCTCGACGACGAAATCGCGGCAATAGCCGTATCCACCGTGCAATTGGACCGCATCCTCGGTGATCTTCATCGCTACGTCAGCCGATTTCATCTTGAGCATTGAAGATTCAGTCGAGAACTCGATCGATCCATTATCGACCATCTCAGCAACTCTCCAAAGAAACGATTCGCAGAAACTCAATTCGGTCGCCATGTCGGCGATCATGAACTGTATCGCCTGGTTATCGATGATGCGCCGGCCGTTTTGCCGCCGCTGGTTGACATAGGCGACGGCGCGCTCAAACGCCGAGCGGGCTATGCCGAGCGTGTGCGCCGCCACGCTCGGACGCGACTTGTTGAGCGAGGCAAATAGAATCTTCAGTCCCGCGCCCGGGCCGACCAGAAGGTTGGTCCGAGGAACCCGGCAAGCGTTGAACTCGATGGTGGCCGTGCTGGATGCGCGGTGCCCCATCTTGCGCTCGGCGCCCAGCACGGAGAAGCCCGGCGTTCCCTTTTCGAAGATCAGCGCTGAGATCGCATCCTTCGGGCTGTCGATCTCGCTCCATTTGCCGAAGAGGAGATAGACATCCGCCACATCGCCATTGGAGATGAACGTCTTCATTCCCTCGACCACGATCGTATCGCCGTCAGGCGTAAAGCAGGTCTTCATGCCCGTTGCATCCGACCCGGCTTCTGGCTCGGTAATGGCGAGCGCCCCGATGCCACCTTCGGCGATCCGGGGCAGCAGGCGACGCTTCTGCTCTTCGCTGCCAAACTCGACGATCGGCTTCATACCGTGGAAATTGGTCGCCCACGTCAGACCGGTAGACGCACAGGCCCGGCTGATCTCGCGAACACAGGCAAGATAGGCCGTGTAGCTGAGCCCGGCCCCGCCATAGGCTTCGGGGATGAAGACCCCGTTGAGACCGAGATCATTGATTGCGCGGATATTGTCCCAGGGGAATTCGCCCGTATCGTCATATCGCATGGCGTTGGGTTCGATAACGTCGCGCGCGAGCGCGCGGACGCTATCGATCACCATCTGCTCAGTTTCCGATATCGGAATACTGGCATCCAGCCTTGCAAGAATACTCATGCGACCACGCCCTTCGCGCGAAGGCTGGCGATTTCCGGCTTCGCGATACCTGCGACGCCCTCCAGAATGGCGTCGCTATGTTCGCCAAGCATGGGCGGGGGCGCCCCGGGCACGTGCGGCTGACCGTCGAAACTGATACCGAGACCAACCTGAGGCACCTCAGTCGCCCCGCGGCGCATCCGATAGAAAAATCCCCGATCGATAAGATCCGAATCGGCAGAAATCTCGTCGATCCGATTGATTGGCCCGGCGGGAATGCGCGCCTCCTGGAATACCTTGAGCCAATGCGACCGTGGTTCAGCCGCCACCAGCGCGCTGATGCGGGCCACGATCTCGTCGCGATGCTCCCTGCGACCCGCGTTCGATGCGAAGCGCGGATCGGCTCCAAATGACTCATCGCCCATGGCCGCCCAAAATCGGCGCCAGATTCCGTCATTTCCCAGGCCGATCGTGATCGGCAGATCGGCAGTCTCGAACGCCTGGTAGATGGCGATCACGCTATCCTTCGCGCCGGTCCGGCGAGGAATTTCGCCCGAGCCGAGATAGGTCACGATCCGCGGCGTGAGGAAGCGCGTCATGCTCTCGATCATCGAAATATCGACGAGATGGCCCTCGCCGGTACGCGCGCGATCGAACAGGGCCGCGATCGCGCTCATCGCCGCGTCCATGCCGGCAAGCAGATCGGCCGCGGGAGTTCCTACCTTCTGAGGCGGAGAATCCGCCTCGCCGGTGATGTCCATGACCCCGCTATAGCCTTCAGCGATGAGGTCATAACTCGACTGGTTCGCCCGCGCACCGGTCGCACCGAAGCCGGTGACGGAGACGAAGATGATGTCGGGCCGGAGCGCCTTCACCTTCGCATAATCGATCCCAAGTTTTTGCTGCACCCTCGGGACGACGTTGAGGATCAGGACGTCGCATTTCTCGATGAGCCGATAGAGGGCGCTCAAGCCCTCCTCGGTCGAATAATCGAGCGCGACACTTTTCTTGTTACGGTTGACGCTGAGATACCAGAGCGACTCCCCATCCAGAAAAGGGGGGCCCCATGCGCGGCTGTCATCCCCCCCCTTGGGTTTTTCGATCTTGATCACCTCTGCGCCCAGATCGCCGAGAATGAGCGTCGCATAGGGCGCCGCGATCGATGTTGTCAGGTCGATCACACGCACACCGCGCAGCAGGGCTGGAGCGGCTCCCCCCGGAGGGAACGGAAGACCATCCAGAGGTATCAAAGCAATTTCTCTGACTTATCATTCATTCATTTTTTCTAAGTCCATCACTGGACTTCTGTCAACGATTCCCCGCAATATCAGGCGATATCGGCGAAAACCCGTCTCGCAAAGTGATCGAGCTTGACCAAAATCATCCAAATATTATGAGTGCGTATTCATTCAAATAGGAGCCGGGATGCCGTGAGCGAGATAGGACAAGCCGCCGTCTTAGGCGCCGGGACAATGGGCGTGGGCATCGCCATCACGATCGCCAGAGCGGGCTTGCCGATCCTGATGTACGATAAGTCGCAGGATGCGCTGGACCGGGCGGGGCGACAGATCCGCGAGTTCTTCGACGCCTCAGTCGCCAAGGGCAAGCTTTCGGCCGAAACGGCGGAGAAGGCCGTCTCGGCGGTAATCCTCACCAGCCGCATCGACGACCTTGCTCCGGTCGACGTCGTCGTCGAGGCCATTTTTGAGGATCTTGCCGTCAAACACGGTCTTTTTCGCGAGATCGACGCCGTCTGTCGCGCGGACATGCTGCGACTGACCAACACATCGACGCTGTCGATCACCGAACTCGCGGCCGGATCAACCCGGCCAGATCAGGTCGTGGGCGCCCATTACTGCCTGCCGGCGCAGCTGATGAAGCTGGTCGAAATGTCGCGTGGAATCCATACGTCGAATGCAGCCTGGGAACGGGCCTGGGCCTTCCAGCGGCTGACCGGCCAGCACCCTATCGAGGCGAAGGATAGGCCTGGCTTCATTCTCAACCGCTTCTGCGTCCCGTATCATAATGACGTCATTCGGGCGATTGAAGCAGGGGTAGCCGAACCAGCCGACATCGACCGCGCGATGAAGGCGGCGATGGGGTTCGCGATGGGGCCATGCGAGCTCCTTGATCTGATCGGCCTCGATACGCAGATCAGAGCCTCCGAGGCGTTCTATTCCGTCACGAACGACCCGCGCACGGCGCCCCCTCCCCTGCTTCGGCGGATGGTGGCGGCCGGCCATCTTGGTCGAAAGACCAAGCGTGGCTTTTACGACTATGAACACGACGCCCTGTTCGGAGCCTGAGCGGACTCATCGATGATGAAATTCCAGATCACGACAAGCGGCTTGAGCCAGGCTTTCCCCGAGCCGCACCCCCTGTTCGAACGCGCCTCCGCTTCGGGAGAAGTGCTTGTCCTCGCGGGCTCGGACACCGTTATCCCCGTTGACGTTTCCGGCTTCACCACCGTTCTTGTGGAGATCGACGCCGATTGCCTCGCCGCACGGCCCGATTGCCCGGAAGGCGCATCCAACATCCTCGGCTTCGCACGCTGGCGGCTGGGCGAGCTTGCCCCCTCCAATCTCATCGAGCTGGTCAAGCTCGAAACGACGTCGCCCGAAGCGATCACGGCGGCGCGTACGGTGCTGGAGGAAGCAGGCTTCGAGGTGAGCGTCTGCGCGGATCGTATCGGCCGGATTGTCGATCGGCTGATCCGCCCACAGTTCAATCTCGCGTTGAATTCCGTCGATGACGGCCTCGCCACGCCGGGTGATCTGGACGAAGCGCTCAGGCTCGGCCTCGGTTATCGACGGGGCGTGCTCGCACCGCTGATCGAATCCGGCCTCGAACATCATTATCCGATCACGGCGAAGCTCTTCGAGACCTACGGCCTTAGCCAATATGCGCCGGCGCGGGCCGCGATCATCTCGCACCGCAGAACCGCAGGATGAGCGACCTAACAGGCAAGAGCATCCTGATCACCGGCGCGTCGTCTGGGATCGGACATCATTTCGCCCGGATGCTGGCCACCCGCGGCGCTACCGTGGTCGCCGCGGCGCGGCGTGTCGAGGCCCTCAAGGCGCTGGCCGAGAAAGCACCTGGGCCCGGCCATATCATACCCGTCGCGATGGACGTGACATCGACCGCCTCGATCGAGCAGGCGATCAACGCGGCGGACGCGCAAGCCGGTCCGATCGATATACTCATCAACAATGCGGGCATCGCACACAGCGCCCGCGCCGTCGACATCAGCGAGGCCGACTTCGATCGGGTGTTCGATACCAATGTTCGGGGCGCCCTGTTCGTCGCGCGCGAAGTGGGCAAACGAATGATCGAGCGCAAGGTCGCCGGACGGATCGTCAATATCGCCTCTGTCGGGGGCATCGTCGTGATGCCGCAGCTCACCGTCTACGGCATGTCGAAAGCGGCGCTGATCTTCATGACCAAGTGCCTCGCCCGGGAATGGGCGCGCTACGACATCAATGTGACGGCGCTCTGCCCCGGATATCTGTCCACCGAACTCAACGCCGAATATCGCGCGAGCGAGGCCGGCCAGAAGATGATGGGCAGCCTTCCCCGCCAGCGCCCGGGCGAGGCGGCCGATTTGGACGCCGCATTGATGCTGCTCATCGGAGACACGGAATCCCGTCTGCTCAACGGCGCGATCCTGACGGCGGACGACGGTTTTCACCTGGGGTGAGAGTGATGAGTCCCAAGCATTTGGAACGGACATGGATCTGAATATCGAAGGGAAAGTCGCGCTCGTCACGGGCGGTGGCATGGGTGTCGGACGCGCGATCTGCAAACGGTTGGCCCGCGAGGGTGCGCGCGTCATCGTCAACGATATCGTCGCGGAGCGCGCGGAAGCCGTCGCTGGCGAGATCGGCGAGACCGGTGGCCAAGCAGCGGCCGCTCCGTTCGACATCATCGATCTTGAGCAGGTTCGCGAGCGCTATAAAGCCGTCGCGGAAAGCTTCGGCGCTGCCGACATCCTGGTGAACAATGCCGGAGTCGTTCCGGAGCGCCGTACCGGAGAGATCGGCCTACCATCCTTCCTCGAGTTGGAGCCGCGCTACTGGAAGAAGATCGTGGATCTCAACTTCTATGGTGTCATGAATTCCGTCGCGGCCATCGCGCCCGGCATGGTCGAACGGCGTCAAGGCAAGATCATCTCGATCATATCCGACGCCGGTCGGGTCGGCGAAGCCCGGATGGCGGTCTACTCGGGCGCCAAGGCCGCCATTCTGGGATTTTCCAAGGCGCTCGCAAAAGAACTGGGGCCGCACAGCATCAACGTGAACACGGTCTCGCTATCCGCAGTTTCCCACGAAAATCCCACCGCTGGATTCCAGCATATGGACGCGACGCCTGAAAACAACGAGACGCTCCGCAAGGTGCTCCGCAACTATCCCATTGGCGAAGGGCTCGGACGCTTGGCCAAGGCCGAGGACCCAGCCGACGCCGTCGCCTTTCTCGCCTCGGAGCGGGCCGCCTACATCACCGGACAGTGCCTGGGGGTCAACGGCGGTTTCGTGATGGTCTGAACGCCTTGTGACACGGGCTGCCTGTTCGACTTTCACAAGCGAGAATAATCATGAATCCACAACTGCCGCGATCGCCGGACGCATCGGCCGCCCCTCGCACCCGTCCACTGGAGGGAATCAAGGTCGTCGATTTCTCTACCCTTTTGCCGGGACCGTTCGCGTCGCTGATGCTGGCCGACGCTGGCGCTTCGGTGATCAAGATCGAGAAGCCTGGCAGTGGCGACGACATGCGGGGCTATGAGCCGCGGCTCGGCTGAACCGGGGTAAGGACAATCGGGTCGTGAACCTCAAGACACCGGAGGGGCATGCCGCGGTGCGGGCGCTGCTGGCCGACGCCGACGTGCTCATAGAACAATTCCGTCCCGGCGTGATGGGCCGGCTTGGGCTATCCTATCAGGACTTGAGCGAGGGCAATCCTCGCCTGATATATTGCTCGATCACCGGGTACGGCCAGAATGGCCCAAAGGCGCAGCTCGCCGCGCACGATCTCAATTATGTTGGCGACACAGGCATGCTGTCGCTCGTCACCGACAAGGATGGAACGCCCTCCATTCCAGCGATCGCCCTGGCGGACATCGGCGGCGGCGCCTATCCGGCGATGATCAACATCCTACTGGCGCTGATGGAACGTACGAAGACGGGGCGCGGGCGGCATCTCGATATCGCGATGAGCGAGAATGTCCTGCCCTTCCTTTACTGGGCGCTGGGCAATAACCTCTCGGGCGCGCCGCCGCGGCCAAGCGGGGAGCTCACCACGGGGGGATCGCCGCGCTATGCCATCTATCGCACCCGTGACCAGCGCTTCCTCGCGGTGGCGCCGCTTGAAGACAAGTTCTGGAACAACTTCTGTTCGATCCTCGACGTCGTTCCGTCGGCCGCCAGGGAAGAGATCGCTGAGCGGTTTGCGATCCGCAGCGCCGACGAATGGATGCGCCTCTTCGAGGGTCAGGATGTCTGTTGTTCGATCGTGCGGACGATGGACGAAGCCCTGCAGGACGAGCATTTTCGCGAGCGCGGCTGTTTCGACCGACTCATCGAGGTCGAGGGCTCGCTCGTCGTGGGGCTACCGCTACCTATCGAGAGGGGTTTTTCCGACGCCGCGACGGTAAGGAAGGCCCCGAGCCTGTAGTCGATGTCGAACAGAGCGCGACCTACGCCTACAAGCCGGCCACGGGGGGCGGCTTGAAATTTATTGATTATTCAACCAATGCTGGCATAGAGGTTTATGGGGCGCTTGGTGCAGCTCTGCCGGTCACCAGGGGGTGGGCAAACGATAACTTGTTCACCTGATCGTGGCGGCGGCCATCGATGTGTTCTTGGTGCTCCAAACCAGAAATAGTCAGGTGGTACGTTGGCGAAGAGGGAAAGCATGCAAGCGGCCTCAACGGCGAAGAAAGCCGCCCGCCGGCCGGGTTCGACAGTCACGGAAAATCGACTGCGAAAAGTCGAAGAGCGTCGGCGACAGATTTTCTCCGGGGCGCTCCTCTGCTTCGAGCAGAAGGGGTATCACGAGACTACGATCAACGATCTCGCCGATGCCGCCGGGGTAAGCTCTGGACTTATCTACCAATATTTCAACGATAAGCGCGACGTTCTTTTCCAGGTGATCCTCGAAATCCTGGAGGCCTATAACCGCGACCTCCCCGGCGCGATCAGCCGCTATGAAAATCCACTCGATCGGCTGCAGGCCGCCGCCATCGCGTATTTCAGCGTGATCGAAAAGCGCCATGAGGCGGCCTTGATGGCGTATCGTGAAACCAAGTCGCTCGATCAGGATCAGATAAGGACTCTAAAGGCCAAGGAGTTTCAGACCAATGACCTGATCCTTCAGTGCGTGAGTCAATGCATAGACCAGGGTTTATGCAATGAAATCAACGCCGAACTTACAACCTATTCTGTAATCACAAGCGCCCATATGTGGGCCCTTAAGAATTGGCGTTTGCGCAAAATCTGCACGCACCGCGAATATACGGTGAACGCTATTTCGATGATCCTCAATTCCATGCTGAACGACAAAGGAAAGGCCGCCCTACAGGCCAGCAACATATTGGCTCAATGGAATCCGAAAGGTAGATCCTAATACGGGGTCCAGCTGCTCGGACGCAAACGCTCGCCAGTCAGGGGCCGGTGTTCGTGGCGAAATAGGCGATCAAATTGACCCGATCCTGCGCGGTGGATATCCCGGGAAAGACCATTGTCGTTCCCGGAACCAGCGTAGCCGACTCGGTCACATATTTGTTCAGATTGTCAAACGTCCAAACGATCCCGCTGGCCTTCAGCGCCGGGGAATAGGCGTAGCCGGAGACAGCGCCGGCGCTCCGCCCAATGATGCTGGACAGATTTGGCCCAAGGCGAGCCGGGCCGGCGCCGAGCGTGGGCATGTCGCACATCGCTGAAAGACGATCTTGCCTTTCTCGGGATCTCCTGCCGCCGGCGTCACGTCAGTATGACCAGCTTGCACCGCCAGCCCCCGCAATCCAGCACCGAGGAGCAGGGCGGCGGCATTGCTCAAGCGCATCAAAGTCTTTCTCCTAAGGCGCCGCTTGGCGTTGCCAGGCCCAAACTGGCATGTCCAGACCTATGGCAAGCGCTAGCAAACGGCTGTTTCCGCAAGCGCCGACCGGCTCCCCTCCCGCTTCATATTTGCGAAGCGACAAGGTCAATGGCATGCCAATCTATAATATATTGGACGATCACTCAATTTTTTCCGGCGCGCCGCGCCGATTGCGATCATCACACAAGGGCCAGCCTCCGCGGCTCCGACAGAATGCGACGTCAGTTCAGCTCGGGCGCTTCTTGCAGGTTCGTAGCTTCCGGCCGCTTACCTTGAGGGAAATAAGCCATCAGCAAAGCAGCAGGGACGAAAGACAAGATAAATATCCAGATGGCGCTGCTATAGCTTCCCATCTCATCGCGCATCCAACCCATTAAAACCGGACCGATCGCGCACAAGTTGGTGAAAGGATAAAGCAACCCCATCGCTCGCCCAAAAGCCTTGGTGCCAAAGCGATTCCCGATAATTGCCGCGGTCAATGGAACGGGGGCCCCTGCGCCAAAACCAAGTAAAGCGCAGACGCAGAGCATATACCAAAAATCAGTTGGCCCAGTAATCAGCGCGCCGAATGAAACTACCTGGATCGAGAGAGCCACCCAAACAAGCCAACGTTTATCAATATGATCGGACAGCGCCCCGAAAGTGATTTTCCCAAGCATTAGAAAAACGCTGAGCACCGCCATGAAGGACGCCGCTGCTGCTGGTGGAAAGCCATGGTCGTGGGAATAGGGAGCCAGATTCTGCAGAATTGCGTAGATCGCGGTCATCATGGGCGTAAATACCAAGACCACGAGCACGAAGCCACGATCACGCAATATGGTGGAAGTCGTCCAATCCTGCGCTGGCGCATCGGCGTAGCGACTGGCCGAGCGGACATTCGCCGCCTTCTCCAGGCCCATTTCCCCCGGACCGCTGCGAATGGTGAGCCATATGAGCGGGATCAGCAGAAGCGGTACGGCGGAAACCATCAGGGCCGCACCGCGCCAGCCATGGTCAGCAATGAGCGTGGTGACAAATCGCGGCATTATCATCCCGCCCCAAGCCTGACCGGTAGCGGAGATGCCCAACGCCAATC
>Ga0307517_10010426_pt1 | contig 13004 bp, 4 predicted proteins | sample 23_EM_MG_FD_194515 | JGI IMG/M metagenome (GOLD analysis project Ga0307517, IMG submission 194515) | Populus trichocarpa ectomycorrhiza microbial communities from riparian zone in the Pacific Northwest, United States - 23_EM | ecosystem: Host-associated > Plants > Roots > Unclassified | place...
GTAAACAAAAGGTTTTTTTTTTTTTTTTTGAATAAAAAACACTTCATCATCAAATACTTTTTATTTTTTATTTAATTTTTTTAAATGGTCTATGAGATAAAGTTTTAAATTGTAGTAGAAAAAAATAATTAAAATTGAGAAGACCATAATGTAAAATATAGAGAAAATGCATGACCAATCTCAAAAATTTTAGAATTTTCATTTAGATTTAAAAGTTTATTTTATTTTTATTTTTCAGTCCATGAATTTAAAAGAGGAAAAAAAGAAAGTTACTGAAAAATGATAGAGAAGAGAGAAAGTTGTCGGTTCACCACATTCTAACAACAAAATTATGCTTGAAAAGACTGATCGGGATTCATTTAGATTTTTTTAATTTGATTGATTTTTGTTTTTTTAGTGATTTTAGGGTATGATTTGGGGAGATTTTATGGTTTTTTGAGGTTATTTTAGGTGAAAGTAAGTGAGAAAATGAATTTTTAGGCCCCCGTGATTTTTCAAGTTTTTCAAGTTCTATAGTGAAGATCTTATTCTGCGCAGTAGTCTAGCGGAGAAAAAAAATGTTTTCTTGAATTTTTATGAGTTAAGTTATATTTTTACTAGTCGTTCAGGTTGTTTTTAAATCTATCAAGTCGGTCAAGTCACATCGGATCAACCACTGCAGAGTTTAAGAGTTTTTTTTATTAGAAAAATATTAGTAACATCTGAATGTTTCTTTTGCATGTTTTAAAAAAATTTTGATCTGACCCACAGAGTAGCATTTACCGAGGATCTAGTAATAATAAAAAGGGATAGTTACAAAATCCCTCATATAGTTTGATCTAACTTTCATTTTCCCTTCATATTTTTATAAATCACACTTTACATCATGTACTTTATTTGTTCAATAATAATTTACATCCTCAACAATGCATTTTGTTTGGTCTAAAATGTAAAGTGTAATTTATAAAATAAAGAGGGTAAAATTTAGATTAAAATATAGGGGAGTTTTTATAATATTCCTAATAAAAAAAGAAGAATTAGATTAGCAATAGGAAAGAGAAAAAACATGCAACTTTAACAATAACAAAAAAACTAAAAAAGAAAGGATGTTTTTTTTTACTTTGCCCCTCCTCACAAATCACTATTCAATGAAAATAATGCTTCATTTTTTTTTTCTTTTTTCTTTTTAATTTTATTATTTAATATTAATTTTATTTTTTATTAGGTTATCTCACTGTCATGATACAAATCGTGGGTTAACTCGGTTAACTCGTTGTTTTTCTTTTTCTTAATTAACTTTCCCCCAATTTTATTTTTTAGTATTAGATTGATTGAGAATTAAGTTTCATGATTTATTTTATTTGCTTTCCATTATGTTATTTTAGCCTAGGAATAGTGCTTAACGAGTTAACTCAGGTTGACTCGAGTTGTTTTTTTTAATCTTTTTTTTAATTGAATCTTTTTTTCAATTTCATCATTTAACATTAGGTCAATTGAGAATTGAGCATCATGATCTATTTTGATTTACTTTGTATGAGGATATCTTAGTATCATGATCATGTTCGCGGGTTTTGGTATTTTAACCCCAGTTAAATTGAGATGTTTTTTTCTAAGAGGTTATTTCGGTTTCATGACTTGGATCACGGGTCCTTCAACATTGAATTTTCTTTTTACTGGGTTGTCCTCGTCTCATGACTCATGTCGCAAGTTTGACGGTTTAATTGAGTTAACTCATTTTTTCCCTTTTTTTTAATTGACTTTTGTTTTTCTAGTTTCATAAATTAACATTGTGTTTGATTGAGAATTAATTTTCATGATTTTATTTCGGTTTACTTTACATTAGGTTGTCTTGGTCTCATGAATCGGGAATAGTGCTTAACGGGTTAACTCGGGTTGACTTGGCTTATTTTTATGTCATTTTTTCAATTTTTTTTTTATAAATTTCATTGTTCAATATTGGTTCCAACAATGCCAATTGAAAATCAATCTTCATAATTTTTTTAATTTGCTCTTTATAAGGTTATTTTAATCTTACAACTAGAGTCATGAATTTGACAGGTTAACCAGGGTTAAATCAAGTTATTTTTTTATTTTCTTTCTATAATGTTATCTTGATCTCATGACTCAGGTCATGAGTTTGGTGGATTAAATTATGATGTTTTTTAATTGTTTTTTTTAATCTTATTTTTCAACATTGGACTAATTAGGATTTGGACTTTATTATTTGTTTTGATTTGTTTTCTATGAGGTTATCTTGGTCTTATGACCCGGATTACGAGTTTGACATGTTAACTCGGGTCTTTTTTTAGGTCTTTTTTTTTTAATTTATATCTTTTCAATTTTATCCTTCAAGATTGGGTTGATTAAGAATTAGACTTCATAATTTGTTTTGATTTGCTTTCTATAGGGTTATCATAGTTCCATCACCCAGGTCACAGATTTGACATGTTAACATGTGTTAACTTTAGTCAATCCAATATGTTGTTATCTTAATATTAAAAAAAATGTCATCTTGGAATATTAAACTATGTTTTTACAGGTCATCTGAGTTTGTTTTTACCAGAAAAGTCAACTGGGTCAACTCCTACACGATTTATTTTTTTTCCACTAGAAAAAAAATAGACAACTTCTAAATATTTTCTTATGTTCAAGAAAAAATTAATTTGACCCGTAATATAGCGTATATTAATGATCTAGTAGAACACTAAATGAATTTTTTGGCATTATAATCCAACAACATTTTTGAAAAGTTTTAAATTTGTTATCTTCGAATTAATATTTTTTTAATAGAGTGTTTTTAAATAGTTTTAATATACTGATATTAAAAATAAAAAAATACTTTAAAAAATAACTTTAAGATCACTCCACATTACCTATAATCTAAATCATAGGGGAAAATACTATACAAGTCCATAATGTTTTTCCCATTTTCCTTATAATATTGATTACTTATAATCTAAAGTATGTGGGATAAACACTGTGCAATCGTATTATTCATCCCTTCATGTTTTACAATGGATGCACTATTTATTGTTTTTTTTTCTATAAATTTAAAAGGAAAATGTATGAGGTGAACATTGTGCAGCCGTACTATTCACCCCCTCATGTTTTACCGTAGACAACATTGTTTACTTTTTTTTAGGTTTGTTATAAATTTAAGGGGAAAAAAATGTTAAATTCTGTTGAGTTCATGGTCTAGATTCACCCTAAATCTAAAGCATGTGGGATGAACACTGTGCAGATGCACTGTTCACCCCCTCACGTTTTACTGTGGACAACATTAATTTTTTTATTTTTTTTTAAGATTTTTCTACAAATTTCAGGGGAAAATATGTGAGGTGAACACTGTGCAGCCGCATTATTCACTCCCTCATGTTTTACCATGGATGAAATTGTTTACTTTTTTTAGGTTTGCTATAAATTTAAGGGGTAAAAAATATTAAACCCGGTTGAATTCATGGTCCGGGTTCACCCCACAAATTTTACTGTGGACAACACTATTCACTTTTTTTTTGTTTAAGAAAAATATTTCTTTTTTTTTTGTTTCTATTTTTTTAAATTAATCTTAATCTTAATCTTTTTTTATTTATATTTAGATTAATATCTATTCTCTCTTTTATTTTATTTAGAAAGCCTATTTGAAATGACAATTATTTTTTAATTAGCATTTAATTTTTGAGGATATTTTTCTATTAATCTATATTTTTTAATATTTTGTATGAATGAATTTTATTTTTTAAAACAAAAATAATTTATTTTAAAATAATATTTCTAATATGTGTAACGTTATATATATTATGTTTTTTTTAATATTTAATATGTATGTTTATTTTTATTATTGTTTGATTAAATAAAAAAATTATTTTAATTAATAAATCTAGCAAATATAACCAAGTAAATGTCACATTTTATGAAATTAAATATTTTGATGTATACCCGTTTCTTGATTTTTTCTTTTTTTAATTTTAATCATTGTTTATGATTTTTTTTATTGAAACATATAATTCTCAATTTATTTAACATACATGTATAAATTTTTTGATATTTATTTAGATTTTTTTAATATAAAAATATATTGAAAACGTTTATATATAATTGTTTTTTGTTAAGAAAAAAAATAGTAAAATATCTAGTCATGTTATAAATGGAGTGACAGGAGGGAACAGGAAACGCAAGTACCTGCGTGTCCTCACTTGCAAACACCTGGACCCACCTGCGACCCCTCCAACGCTGCCCAAAAATCTGATCCAAAATCCACTCGTCGTCATCCTCTTTCCCATATCTGATACATTTTTAATCACTGTCATTTATATTTTTTTAAAAAAGGGTAAATGGTTGGTTACTGCCTGTGAAAAAAAAAAAAAAAAACCGATCATGGCTATTTATTGAATTCCATATATATATATATATATATATATAAATTATTAACTTTATTCGTGTAGTAAATTTAAAATTTTATTTGTGTATGGCACTGAGGTTTTTTCCTATAATATCATATCATCTGAGCACCGCATCAACTAATGGAAGTTTGAATAACATACTAATAATTTTATATGATTTTCAAAATGTCTTAATATTTTTGATTTAAATGAAGTGAATTGATTTGAATCTAATTTGGATTAATTTTGTGAATAAGGATATGATATTCCTTTGAATTTGTGAAAAAAAAAAACAATAATAATGGAGGAAAAAAAGGAAGAAAGAGAATCGAATTCTCCACCAACCTTGTTCTCCTAGTACTAAGCAAATAACGGAATTTCCAAAGCCTTCCTCTCTCTTATATTCATCTATACAGAGAAAAAAGAAGAAGAAGAAGCAAGCTTCTGTGGTCTTCACTCATCAGTGATCATATCATAGCCTTAAAGTGTCTCTCTCTATCTCTCTGCATTTGCAGCTTCTGCTCCTTTTTATTGTTTTTTTTATTGGTTTTTTAGTGTGTTTATTTATTGACTTTTGTGTGATTGAATTTTCAAAATCAGAATTAATTAATTAAGATGCAAGCAGCGGTAATGTATGGAGGAGTCGTCGTCAAAGGTAGCGTTAACAGCAATTCTACAAGCCTAGCAGTTTGCTTTTCCAGAGCTCAAAAAGGCCGGAAGCAGAAGCAACTCTCATCCTCCATTGATTTCAGCAACACAAACTGTCAACTACTATCTTCTTCTTCTTCTTGCATGCCTCACCGCACCTCTTGTTTCGGATTGCGTCTCGATTCGTTCTCCTCTATGGGAACCGAACTCACTCGCTCCTCTCTCTTCCGCTCCCGCCCCATCGTCAAAGCTCTCGCTTCTGGTTCGTCCGGTTCATTTTTCTTTATTTATTCGTGAAGTTGCGTGTTTGATTTTGATTTGAAAACTTTTAGGAGGAGGAGGAGAGGGAGATGTGGAAGAAGGTAGGCCAATAAAATCGGTTGAGGACGTTAATTATGTTGTACCGCCGCAGCAGCAGCAGGGGAAAGCTTCGACCGGAACGGTTTTTCCGTTTGTTGGAGTTGCTTGTTTAGGGGCTACTTTGTTTGGTTATCATTTAGGGTAATTGCTTGTTATTAGTTTTCGTTTTCTTTCTTTTTTCAATTGCATTGGTTTTTTATTTATTGATTTTGGATGATGATGATGATTCAGGGTGGTGAATGGTTCTCTTGAGTATCTTGCTAAGGATCTTGGGATTGTCGAAAACACGGCCTTACAAGGCAAGGAATTGTTTGTTAATTCATCAATGGAATTTTGTTTGTTGGTAATTTGCCGGTAGAATGTGTTGATTACTTGAGTTCAATTCAGGAAAACAGAGAATGTGTTGATTACTTCAGTTTAATTTAATGAAACAGAGAATGTCATTTGCCAAACTAGTATAAACAGAGATCTATTTGGTTCTTTAGTATGTTTATATTTTTCTTAGACTTTATAGTGTTTTTGTTAATTTAATTGGCATTGCTGGGTAGTTTATAATTTCAGCATTCAAATGATTGAGCAGGATGGGTTGTTAGCACACTGCTTGCTGGTGCTACTGTTGGTTCATTTACTGGAGGGTCATTGGCTGATAAGTTTGGAAGAACAAGGACATTTCAGTTGGATGCAATTCCACTTACAATTGGAGCATTGCTTTGGTTTTCCCTTTATCTTGTGTTTTTGGCTCTTTTTTTTTTAATTTTTTTTTATCATGCTTTTGCAAAAGCTTATGTTTTAAAAAAATTCCAGTGCTACTGCCCAGAGCGTACATACTATGATAATTGGGCGTCTTCTTGCTGGTATAGGAATTGGCATTTCTTCTGCTATCGTGCCACTTTACATATCTGAGGTTGTTACTCATCTCATTTTAATAAGGCCACTGCGAGTGTGTATGGTTTTTCAAGAGCTAATCTGGTGGTGCATATTTTTTTGGTCAGATCTCACCAACTGAAATCCGTGGTGCACTGGGGTCTATAAACCAACTTTTTATATGTATTGGGATCCTTTTGGCTTTGGTGGCTGGATTACCATTGGCAGGAAATCCTATATGGTATGTTTTATATGCTTTCTTTAATGGTTGTGTATGTGATTGCTATGCTTAATCAACATGAAGAAAGAAATAAGCATTTTAAATAAACCATATGGTAATTATATGCCTGACGATATAAGCAACAATGCTTCTGGTAATGCTGCTTCAAGAATCTTTTCTTCCATTTCCACAAGAAAAGTTTTTGGATTGTATGAGTGGAAGCTATTGATGACAGACTTCGAAGATGGAGCAACGAAACTTTAGCTGTATAGATATGTCATACTGGTGCTAAATTGAAGCAGTAAATAATTATCTAGCAAGTTTTTTGGTTTCTTTGTTTAGAGATGCTCATCAATTGTCTAGTTTTTAGGACTAACCATACATGTGGTTGCCAAGAGGAACATGATTTAGTTAAGGAGAGGAGAGATAATGCATCGATTTTGAATTCGACATTTCAAATTCTCTGATTGGCATGACATGTGGCCTGGGTAAAATCTGTCTCTGGAATTTGGAGAGTGACAATCCTTTTGCATTAGGAAAGTTTGATCAGTCAATGCATTTTATCCTTGTTTCTCTTCAATATCTAAATGGCTCAAAAATCAAGTTGTTGATTTAAGGAAATCATATGTTTAAAAAGTGTTTGGCCTTCTGAATCTTAAGCAAATACAAGTTCCAGCAAGATGACGGGTTTCAACATGCTTTTAAAATAGGAGAACAGAACTAGTATATGGGGTTGTGTAAATATTAATGAGGTCAGCCCTCATGCGAGACAGGATTTTAATATGGTTGTAGTCAAAAGCTCCATGGGAATACAACAGGGTAGCATGACAGGGCAGTGTGTTATCGGTTGATTTATGTTACCAACAGTGGCAATTTAATGGACCTTCTAGCTAGTTCGTCCATGCAAGGATGGCAAGGACCTGGAAAGTGTCGTTACTAATGCTTTGTACAGCTGAAAAGAGCAATGAAAGAATGTTAAAATCAGGAGCTGCCCATGCTTAACTTTTTTTAATTGTTAATTTTTATCTTACAACTCCTGGCAGCCCAATCATTGATTGGGTTTTCTCATCTGTGTTATTTAAGATAATTCCTCTGTGAGTTGAGGTTGGAATATCCTTTGCATATTCCCACTTGTATTTATTTATTTATTAATATTTTCATCAGTTATTAAACTTTGATCTAGGCAAATACGATTAGATAACTGCATCCAAATTTAGAGAGAAATTAATCACATTTTGTCTGAGTGTGCCTTTTACATGTGCGCACAAATATTCTGTGTAACACCATTTCTTTTATTTTGTCATTGGGTGAAATGAACTGAAATAAAAAGGAATAGATGCTGCAAATGATGTGAGATACTAGGGCATTTTTCCTAATGAAAAAAAAAAAAAAAACAGAACTGAGCATTTCTATCACAAGTAAAGAGTTCAAGAAATGCTTTCAGCAAAAACCAAATGCCCTCATGATTTGCATTGAAAATTCCTTGATCCTGGAAATTTAACATTGCAAAGATTTCAAGTGAACACATTTTAAAGGTTACAATTTCTTTTAGTTTTATATTATGATGTTGTCTTAGCTAAGTCCAACTAGCCATTCTAGCAATGGCCAACTGCACATCGAGTTTGCTCAGACTCTTTTTAAGAGCATTCAAGTATGCAACAAAAATTTGGATGGAACCTTGCCAGAAAGTCTTAAATCTTTGCTTTAGGTTTGTGTAGCATTGAGGAATACATTGTAACCAATCAAAATCAGTGCTCTTGTGTTATTGCCAGAAAATGTAACCGTAAACTTTGATCTCATTAGCATTCCAGATAGAATAGTTCATCTACCTGATACACTTTTTGCAAAATTGAAGTTCTCATGTCAAAAGAACACATAATTTTTGCACAATTGATCAATGAAAATAAATCGAGTGGCACTAAGTTAAAGTTTTGGTGTTCATTTTTTCTTAAATGGCTATTAAAAAGCTCTTTACTGGAAATCATCTTTTTCATGAATAATCTTTCCTTTCTTAGCCATTTACTTTGAGTCTATTTATACGCCTCCTTCAGGTGGAGGACAATGTTTGGCATTTCAGCTGTCCCTGCTGTTCTATTGGCTTTGGGAATGGCATTTTCTCCAGAAAGTCCACGGTGGCTTTTTCAGGTTTAGTTGTATTTAATCTCATGTCATTGAGGCCATTGTATATTTATTTATGTTGTGATATAGTTGTAATTGCATATGTTTTTAATCTAATTTAATCATTCATTAAGAAGATATTGATAAACTTCTTTATCTTGCAGCAAGGAAAATTTTCTGAAGCTGAAAAGTCCATAAAGACACTTAACGGAAAAGAAAGAGTTGCTGATGTCATGACTGACTTATCTGTGGGTAGTCAAGGTTCTGCTGAGCCAGAAGCTGGATGGTTTGATCTATTTAGCAGCCGCTATTGGAAAGGTACTTGGTTTCAGACGAAAAATGTAGATCTTTGGTTATTGGATTTGCAAGCAACAGTCTGAATCAGATGATATAATCTTTGTTTGGTTTGCCAAAACTTTTGCCACTATAAAAAAATGTTTCAAAATTTTCTGAACATACCCATGACTATACCTCTGCATTTTAATTAGTTGTTGACCTCTTCATTAAATCTACTAATACAGGCTTTACTGCATAAATGTTAATAGGCTCTTTGAGGAAAATCAAAGATTGTACTTCCCACAACCATCCAAGCCAATATTTCTTAAACAATGAATGGATAAAAGTCTGGGTTATCACCTTGCATTCCTACATTAAAAACTCATGTCTTAGCACGTTTAGTGATTATGCCTTGGAAAATAGTTTTTGTCACAAGTTGAAAAACCATCCTAAGATAATCTTCTATAGCTTATTGTTACTTCAACCTCTTGGTATTATAGTATGTGTATAACTAATAACTTTTGATTTGTCAGGGTAAATGATTTGTTTTACTAACATTTTTATTTATGCAGTTGTGAGCGTTGGTGTAGCACTTTTCTTTTTCCAACAGATGGCTGGGATAAATGCTGTGGTGTATTATTCAACTGCTGTGTTTCGTAGTGCTGGTATTGCATCAGATGTTGCTGCTAGTGCTCTTGTTGGGGCATCAAACGTCTTTGGTAAATTTTTGTTTTCTTTCTTTCTGAATCAGGTGCATGTATAACTTTACAATTTGCAACCACCATGTTTTAATTTGGCTGGCTTCTTCCAGGTACAACTATTGCATCTTCCTTAATGGACAGACAAGGAAGGAAGAGTCTTCTAATCACAAGCTTTTTTGGAATGGTAGGGTTACTTGTTTTCATACCATTCATTCTTCTTTTAATCAGATAAACATAATTTTCTGTTACTTTTTTATGGTCATCAAGAACAGAGCTTAGAGCCTTTTAAACTACCTCCTGAATTTTCATTTTGGGTTCAGATTATCCTTTTCTCTCCCTCAACTTTCACTGCTGAACTTATTTTATGTCATTAACTACTAAATATTTTTACAAAACTGACTTGTAATCCTATTGGTTCAATACCTAACCGGGAATTATTGAATTAAGAAAACACAGAAAAACTAAAAGAAGGAGATAAGGACCAATCTATACCTGAAGAAATTATCTTGACAAGGGTTGGTCTGCTCATACCTGCTTAATATGCTGAAAACAAGAAGGATTTTCCAATCCTTAAGTATTAGTTTGTGATCTATTATCTCACATAGGCGACAGACTAGTGATGCCATGAGCCTCGCTTCTTTCTTTTCATCCAGTATTTTGACCTGAAATGATTTTACAGATTCCTTGATGGATTCTCAAGTCATGAGCTCTCTCTTTGTTTTGGCTGACTGATGAATGGCTTTGTCAGACATTTTGATGAGCTGATGGTTACTTAGGCATTATTGATTTGCACCAAGTTAGATAATATTAATATTTCAAGTCTGGCAACCTTTTCTTCTTCGAGCACACATGGCAAAGAATTTGGTTACATAATGTCAACCCACTGTTGCCAGGATCCCTCCACAAGTCCATGTTGTAACTTCTTGAGAGAACATGGCATAATTTAGCTTTTCTGCATCTTCTTTACAAACATTTTTATTCCCAAAGAAAAATATTCCGAATATGTAGGACTAGGATAATCTTGTATCTAATACAATTCCTTTTTTGCGTGTTTTGTCATGAAGGCTGCCTCAATGCTGCTGCTTTCCTTGTCTTTCTCTTGGAAGGCCCTGGCACCATATTCTGGAACCCTTGCAGTTCTAGGGACAGTTTGGTAAGTCAATTATTTTCAGTGTGAGATAAGTCAAGCTCTTTTCTTCTGCCTTCTTGTTTCTGAGCGATTGGGGAGGGTTATTTCCTTATGAGATTTAATTGAGCTTCTCCTTTTTCTGATGTCTGTTATTTTTATCCAATTGGATATGAAATCTGAATCGGACTTCTCATCTCTTGATACAGCTATGTGTTGTCATTTTCACTTGGTGCTGGTCCTGTGCCAGCTCTTCTTCTTCCAGAGATATTTGCCTCCAGAATTAGAGCGAAAGCAGTTGCTTTATCCTTGGGCATGCACTGGGTAAGTCATGAAAGAAGAACATTTGTAAACTATAGTTTTCCAACGGCAGATATCAGTGTTGCTAGTTTGGAATGATTTGCATTTTGCCTTTGATCACCACCTTCAAAAACTGCTATGCAATAAAGTTTAAACACTGACACAAACATAAATAAGCAATTGACTGGAATTAGAAGAAAGTGTCTGAAAAACAAATCATCATTTCTTATGCCAAAGACTTTGAATAGTTCATTTTGTAGATATATGAATGCACGCTCATGCCTGTAGGGGAGGGCCATAGTCAGCTCTTTGATTTAGAGATAATACCAAGGGAATGACCTCTGTTATGTGGAGTTTTGTGGGCAGATAGCTCACACATTTGTATTCATATATTTGTTACTTGTTTTTGAGTGTGTAAATGTGAATGGAACTTACTTTTAATTTACTTTTATCTTTTTTTTTTTTTTGAGAATGTTTGATTGGTTGATTGCTTGATTACATGCCAATAATGATTTGGTTTTCTATGGTAACAGGCTGCAAATTTTGTCATCGGCCTGTATTTCTTGAGCTTCGTGAACAGGTTTGGGATCAGCTCTGTGTATTTAGGATTTTCCGGCATCTGTCTTTCTGCTGTGGTGTACATAGCAGCTAATGTTGTGGAAACAAAGGGACGCTCGTTAGAGGAAATAGAGCGAGCTCTTAACCCGACAATTTGATCTGATCAGGATACTCGTCGCAAGGACACAAGGTAACATGTCACTGCACCTCATGGACATTGGCCTTAGGATAGATGGTGGTTTTAATCCCTGGAGGGTTCATTGTTCTTGCGGAACGTTCACTAGGCTTGCTTATTGTCCCGCATTTTAAAATGCCAAATCTCTGTTATAACCAGCTTAGTGAACGAATGCACGAACATGCGGGTCATCAAAACTGAATGTTGGATATCACAGATTTTGTTTCCCATGCGACTCTTGAATGAAATTCTATATGACCATTCCGCCGAGTGATTAAAAAATTCAAGTTAAGCTTCTGAGCTTTGGCAAAAAGCTCAAATCTGAAACCGTAAATGATGCATGTTCCTGTAAGTTAAGCTCTTAAATGGCCATGAGAACCTGATAAGGACTTGTTTGGTTGCATTATTGCCCATATCATTAGTCCATTGACAATATTCTGAAAACGAGATATCTCTGATATTACAGAATTTACATGAACACCAACATAAAAAATACTGGGGGTGGCTTGTAGTTGTATTGCAGCGTCCAACTCTTTTTTTTTTTAATTTTATAAGATCAAACTTGTATTCCTGAATGCAGTTGAACTGAACACTTTAGAAACTTTCAGAGTCATGCTTACAGGCTGATAAAAAAAGAGAGAGTTATGTTTACATAATCTTTTCTGGTCTAAAGAAAGTGAATAGAGGGCATGGAAATCCCCAATTGAAGACACAAGCAGTCGGCCAAAAAATTGGTATGTAACAAAATAATTGCTATGGATAAGTTGCTCGAATAAAATCATTTACATTCAAACCAAATCCTTCCTGTTCCATCTTTTCTATATCACCTTTTCATCATCTGCGACCCCTTGAAAATATATTTCTTGTTCCATCGTTAAGAGCTTGTGTTGTCTAAACATGTAAATGAAATACGATAAAAGCAACAAAACTTAAGGTGCCTTTTGCTAATTTTTCAGCCATAATTTATTAACCTCAACACTGCATAGCCTAGCGGGTCAATTCAAAACCTGGCCTAGGCCGTGTATTGACCCAAACTAATCTAATTTAATATGTTCAAAATTAATTGACTTAGTTGACCTGATCAAGTCAACTCTATTAAAATATTTTGTTTTAAAATAATATAAACTTTGATTGAAAGACAAAATCGAAAATTAACAAAAGATTTTAAGTTTAAATTTCAAATCTAATATTTAAATAATGTTCTTCATTGTAAAATGTCTATCTCATATATTAATTTCTCAAATTTAAAGTTAAGAAATTCAGTGGAAATGGATGTTTTTAGTAGTTTCTTCGAAGAGGA
>Ga0307517_10010427_pt1 | contig 13004 bp, 2 predicted proteins | sample 23_EM_MG_FD_194515 | JGI IMG/M metagenome (GOLD analysis project Ga0307517, IMG submission 194515) | Populus trichocarpa ectomycorrhiza microbial communities from riparian zone in the Pacific Northwest, United States - 23_EM | ecosystem: Host-associated > Plants > Roots > Unclassified | place...
AATATTGACGGTTTTTTTTCAAAGTTTGAATTTGAATTTACTTTTAAAAAATTAAATTTTTAACAGTAACATATAAAACTGAAAATTAAAAATATTCATATAAATAAATTTTAATTTTAATTTTAAATTATATCTTTTAACTTTCATATTATTTCATTAAATTTTATATTATTTTTATAAATTAATCATATTAATTATATAATTAATAACATCATAATTATATTATATATAAAATATCTAAATTAGTTATATAATTATATAAAAATAAATTTAACATGAAATATATTAAAATATAAATAATTTTTCTAAATAATTTTTTACTATTGAAATATACATAATCAAAAAATATATATTTATACTTATTTAAAAAATTATTTTATCAATTTAGTATTTTAATTTAGCTTTTTATATTGAAGATGCTATTAGAGCCATACACTCGCTAAGTTGGGGTGAAATCCTGGCCCATACAGGGGACAAGACAGGAGGCCTGTCCTCCGTACTCTGAGCATTAACAAGGCCACAAGTACCCACGTATTTATTTCTTCTACATGTATTTATTAATTTCTGGACTTGCTGAACTACTCTGATAAAACTATTGATTGGCATTTTAAGTGTTGAAGCTTGTCTCATTCATTCTTTCATTTCCAACATCCTTATTCATATCTCACCATGTGGGCTATTGCTCCCTTTACGTAGGAGACACAGCTTTTGGTTCCATTTTTTCCTTCATTTTAAGCTAGTCTAGATCTGCATGGGGACCATGCAGATTCAATGCAGGAAACAAGAAGATGAGCTACATATGGCTATCCACGCTTGGAGTTCTGGTCACAAGATGGAAGTGCTCGCGTGTTAGCTAGCAGTCAAACAGATGCAGGCAATGTTTCGCACACAGCTCGTGAACCTTGCTCATTGCTCAGACTTTCTAAGTATGCTCACTAAAAGAATGTCATTTTATGGCAGTAACCTAAAGCTCTGTGCTGCTTGACCCTACCTGAAAGCACCAGCGAAGGAGACGAACAGCTAGCTAACACTACCAATCTTGCCAGATCCTCCAAGGCTGTGACCCCATGGCTACAAAGCAAAAGCATGTATGTCTATTAAGAGATTGAATTCAGTCACGATGCAATGCATTTCTCTTCGAAAATGTCGACCTAAGACATATACATAACAAAAATTGATGAAGATAATTTCTATTTTCTCCCCACACCATTTCATTTTCCATTACAATAATACAATGACATGAACATACACCACTTTTCAGAGGTGGGTCCAAACATCCCATGCTCCCTCATGCGACAAGGCATGTTCACCCCACGCGCCACCCCACGCGCCACCATGTCTAGTCTACTAACCGCACCTTCGAGTGAAGATCAAATATTTGGCAAAATTGTCAAGTCCCGCTAGCCAGAGTACATGAACTTGTAACCATCTTTTTTTTTACTACAGGATTTGATATGACAGCTCGGCTTATATTAGACCAAATCGATTCAAATCGGCTAAATAATTTGATTGGTCTACCATAAACCAAGGTTTTTGCAGCAATCACTGGACCGGATAGAACTACAATGTGATTTCATATTATATTACAAAATTATACAAAACAAAAGGGAGAGAAAAGGGGGAGAACATCAAGAACTCGCCGGAGACAAGTACACTTGACTCTGTATCACAGTTTTGCCAATCTTGAATCCTGGAACCACTGTGAAAGCTACCAGGAGATCAGTGTCAGCGTTGGTGGTTTCTAATACTGAGTCTTGTGTAACAGCCTCCATGTAGACATCAGAGAATCTGCAATTCTTGGCTACCTGAAAAATACTGACATCCTCACCAAATGAGAAAGCTAAGAGATTCAAGGCCCATAACCTTCTAGCCATCTCAACAAATGCATTAAAGAAAGCAGAATCTGGGAATCCACCAGAATTCACTAGCTTTCTCTGGTTTAAATTCCCAAACAGAGAGCACTCCATTTTTGCATGAACAAGTTGAAGATACTTAGCCCTTGTGAATCGTGCAAATGATGAGTCTGGATTCTGAGTCAAGAACTGTTTTGGGTTCAAAGATTTGAGCTTTTTGAATTCAATGAAGTAGTAGTGTTCACTTTGAAGCTCTTCATTTGGATGATTGAAACCCTCAAGCATTGTTTTGCACACAAAAGATTCAAAGACAAAGCACCTGTGGCTTGGATTTGCGAAAACAGTGTTTTCTGGTTCAATTGCTTTTGCAGCTGCTTCAATATCCCAGCGGGCTACCTCCATTTCACAAACCATTAGTTTCACAAAATTCCTCACGGACCTTAAAGCATGATGCAAGAATTGAACAAAATGGGTTGGATTTAGGAGTGAAAACCGAATGTTGTCGAACATTGATAGAGGCCCACTTGCATTTAGTCTCTTCTCAAGAGACTTGTTAAAAGCTATGGCCTCATCAAGCTGTTTCTTGAGTGAACCAATGTCTGAACCTTTAACCTCAACACCTGCTTCCAGTTTCTTGATTGTGATCTCATAGGTCTTCATTAAGCCCTGTTGTTCTTGAATCTCCGCCAGCATCATAGTAACCTGGGGAGAAAGGTCAAGCTCATTCTTGAAAAAACTACGCTTAAGTTGTGATAATTGTTTCAACTCATCAACAACAGCCTGATCTGAAGCTTGTATAGCATCACTACAATAAGGATTCTGAGCCATTTGTAGCTCCGCGTAACCTGCTTTAATTGTAGTAATGCTTGCAAATAGCTTTGCCAGCAATGCCTCCAAGACTGCTCTGCGCTTGGCCTTGGCATCTTTCTTCTTGTGATTATTAGTGTTTTGAGGTTTGTAGGCGGTGTTTGAATCATCTTGATCGAACTTGTTGTGTGGTGTCAGCATACACATGCCAATCCCATTATTTGAAGCAATTCTAGTTGCAGTCTTGAGGTTGATAACTTTTTGGAATGTTCTTGCTATCTTGCTCTTGTTGTTTGGGAGTGATCTACATTTGATTGTCTCCATGATTTTAGATGGAAATCAAATGAAAGAATGTGGAAGGGGTTTTGGTTATGAAGATTTTTGGGTAGTTTTTTTTATTAGAGAAAGAAAAAGGGGTTTTGGGGATTGTAACAAGTGACAGTGTTATCTCATGAGAAAGAAAAGCCAGACACAAATTTTGACTAGCAGATTGGAGCTGGAGATGGAGGTGGGCTGTGGCTAAGCACCAAGCTAGCTAAGGGTGTCAGGTACAGTGATTATTGAAGTTTTTTTTAAAATGTTTTTTTATTTAAAAATATATTAAAATAATATTTTTTTATTTTATTAAAATTTATTTTTTATATTAAAACATAAAAAAAATTCAAAAATACAAAAACAAAATTATACTCTAGTCTCCTAAAATGAGAGATTGGTCCAAAGTGTTTTTTTTTAATGATATAAAATTAAAAAAAAAACATTAAGAGAATTATTAAAAATATTCAACTTTTTATTTATTTATTTATATTGCTAGAATTTATTTTTCTTGAATTGCTTTATTAACATTGGATTTTTTTAACCGTTATTTTTTTATTAATTTATTCTATATTTTATTTTTCAAGCTGATTCTGTATGTTATTTTTAAAAGTTAAAGAAAACTCTAAATTTTATGTAAAGATTATAAAATCATGAACACATAAAATAAAACAAAATCCATGGAAAATCAAATCGAAAAACCACGCCTATAAAAAACATATAAATTGAATCAAGTATGTTTCGTGAATAAATCAACAATTTATTGTTGTTTTTTTCTCTCTTATGAATAAATGTTAATATAATAATAAGAGAGGGCTGTCCAGTGACAGAAGGATGTAGCTAATCAAAACTCAACAGTAGAGGGATGTGGGACATAACTAACCCTTCCAAAACCGGAAAATCTTAATTATTGAAAAAAAGAAATTAGTATTTTTTTTAATTAATGTGGATATTAGGTTATCTTATGTATATTTTAATTAATTTTATGAGCTTTAAAGTTAATAATTATATAAATTTCAGTAATTTTAAGATTTATGGTGATTTTTAAAAATAAATTCAGAAATTTATCAGTTAAATTATTCCTACTAGAGTTTAAAAAAAAAATCAGTATTGTATATAGATAAGAGAAGGAGAGATGATGATATGTGGGCCCATTTACATGGTGATTGATTTCGCACCATCTGAGCATGGGCCCCATTCAACCCTGGAACGAGAGATGGCGGATTAATGTTTGAACATCCGAGTGCGTGATTAACGACCATGATGCATGGAGCAGGTATTCGTATAATTCCGGTGGCAAACAGGAAATTAGTTTGTAAATTATTAAATGAATAATTAATGAATATAAAACCTAAGGCTTAAGGAAAAAAAAAATGTTAAGAATAAATTGTGATTGGGTCGGTGGGAGACCTTGACGGGACAGTACTGTGATTGTGATATTCAGAATCTTGGGTGGCCAGATATGACAGCATCATCAAGTGAATCTACAGTTGAGAATTGAGCTGTGACACTGATTGCTGTGACTCTAGCCGCTTTATGTAATTTGCAAATTCCTACATCAAGGTTTTAGTTTTACAGTGCTTAAACAGGCTTTTCATCGTATTTTAATTTTTTTACTTTAAATTAAATTTATTTTAATATCCTGATATTAAAAATAAATTTTTAAAAATAAAAAAATATATATTAATTCAATACATTTCCAAAAAAAAATCTTTTTAATATAATTTTTTATGAATTAATTTGTTCCATCTTTTGTACACAGAAATTATCAGTTTGAGATTATTTTTTTTTTAAGTCGCAAGAAAATGCCATGTGAAAGTCTATTCATCGGGAACCACTACTGAAACCTTGGAGTCTGCAACTCTCTAAATTTTAACTTTCCCAAAAGGTAAAAATCAGCCAGCAAGAAGGCTCCGATGGGCATTGTCTATTTTCTTTGGGGATCTTGTAATAGTAAATAAATTGCTGGAAAAAAAAAAGAAAAAAGAAAAAAGAAGTGAGGAAACATGGGTATTAAAAAATGAAGGGAAACACAGCATAGTTCCATGAGAATATAATTCACACATGCCTCCCCTTCTGTTGAAAATATTAAATTGCCTCACAGAATTTGCATCATTTAATACTTTGGATATATGGAAGGGACAGTGGGAGCAGCTGGGAATTTAAAAAAAAAACTAAAAGGAAGAAGCTTCCAAGCATGCGGTTGGAAATATTATATGTTAAAAAGCTGGCATTTTGAAATTCTTGCAAGCATAGAAATTAATTTAATAAATTGAAGTTGTCTTTTGAATTAAATTACTTAAAGAGTCACTTGAAATCATTTCTTATAAAAATAAAAATTATTATAAAACACAAATAAAAACCTTGTTTGTTTTTGTTTTCAAACAATTAACTGTAAAAAATATTCGGGAAAGATGTTTGTCTTTGTTGTTTTTTATATTTTAAGGGTGTTTATTTTTTGTTCGGTTTGGTTTTTATCAAAAAAAATAATCAAAACTGGTTTTTAAAAAAAAAACCGCAACCGATTCAAATCGACCGGTTTCGGTTCGGTTATTTTGAAAAAAAAATCAGTTCAAACCGGTTTGACTCGGTTTTTTCGGTTAGGTTTTTTTTTGTTTCAGGCTTATAAAATCAAAACCGAACCAAACCGGTTATTTTTTCAAAATTATAATCAGTTTTTTTTTTTTACAATTCGATTTTTTAATTAATTTTTTTTAATTTTTTTAATTTAATCAATTTTTCAGTTTTTTCTCGCTTTCTATTAAAAAGCAAAAGAAAATGACGCGAAGCAATAAATGGCCGAAAGAAGATGGTGACTAAAATACAGTCTTGAAATGTGGGACATGGACACCGAACACACCGAAGCAGACAACATAAACAAAACTTAAAAATGAGAACAGCTAGCAGAGGACCGATGCTTTGTGATTTCATGACCGTTTCTGGAAATTTTTATTATTTTTCTCCCCTCTTTTCTCATCGACAGAGAGACCAATAATGTTTTGCCCAATTAAAAAATTAAAAAAAAAAAAAAAGAGCACGCCGTTGAACAGTCGAACCTTTATGATTTGTGAGGCTTTCTAAACACAAAAATATACAGAGGAGGAGTACAGACAAAAGTAAGCACAAAGTAATATAATTGCAACCAGTGGAAAATAATTGTTTTTCTACGTAATTAATTGTAAAATACGTTTTGTTTTACTGAGGGTGTTTGTGTTTGTAGTAGTAGTTATTTTTTAAAATATTTTTTATTTAAAAATATATTAAAATAATATTTTTCATGTTTTAAAAATTAATTTTAATATCAGCACATCAAAACGATCTGAAAATATTAAAAAATTAATTTAAAACAAAATAAATAAAAATAAAATATTTTTTTTAAAAACACTTTTAAAATTAAAAAGTAAACTAACTATATATATCACCGCAACGTAAACAGTTTGAGTTAAAAAAATAATAATAATTGTCATGAATTGTGTTTTGTAGGGCACACCTATATTAATTAATCATCATTGTTTAAGAACATATTGAAATTACTGTCGGTATATAATTAATTAGATCATGCACTATAAGATATGCTCGAGACTGACCCGTATAAGCAAATTGATTAAAAAAAAGGTTCAATTTAAAGATGAGAAGGTCCCAGCTTCCACTTATCATCTATCTGTTAATATGATGTTGTGTTTATGTAATAAGTTCATTCAATGTGAGTATGGCACTTTTTTTTTTTTTTTTAGTTTAACATGGGTGTCCGGGCCAGCTTGTGCACACCTCGACTAATTCCACGAGCCCTGAAGTTAACGACCATGTAAGCCTCCAGTGGCCATCAATGTGTGTATGACACTTTTTATTATTATTATTAACGTGGGTGTCCAGGTCAGTTTGTGCACACCTCGACTAATCCCACAAGCCCTAAAGTCAATGACCATGTAAACTTACAGTGGCCCTGAAGTTTGTGAGAGTATATGACACTTTAATGGTTGGTGTGGTTACGGTTTAAAAAAATATTTTAAAAAAAAACATTTTAATTGTGGTTTTTTAAATAAAAATATATATTTCATTAAAACTGTTATAAAAAGAATTTTTATATATAAAATAAAGAATTTAGTTTATATAAAACCAAAATTTAAAATATAATTACGTAAAAAAAGCCAATAACTAAATGATTTTTTCTCGTTTTCACGAGCAAGAAAAAACATCATCATAATGCCAAACATTCTACTACTTTCAGCTATAAAAAAACCAGACCAAGGCCCCCAATGTTCACTAACACTGGATAACTAAATTTAGGAAACAAAGGCGATCGAACATTAGACTTCCAGATAGAGATATGTTTCCAGTTCGATGTGTTTGGATTAATGTTTTTGGTAGCTCTGTGACATTAATGGCAGACAATAGGACATAAACAAAAGTTCGTAATCGATGCTAATTCGAGGAAGGGCCAATTCGAGCCTAAACAGCATCAGCCTTCATTATTGAGACTCGTTAAATGTTACCCTTAAGCCAAAAGACATGCATTTTAATTAGGGATTATTATTTTCGGTTCGGTTCGGTTTTTATTAAAATAGAAAATAACTAAGCCAAATTTAAAAAAAAAAAAAACCGAAACTGGTTCAAACCGACCGGTTTGGCTCGGGTTTTTTTGTTTGGTTCGGTTTGACTTGGTTTTAGCTCAATTTTTTTGGTTTGACTCGGTTTTTTTTCCGGTTTGGCTCGGGTTTTTTTTGTTTTTTTTTATTTGGGTTCGGTTCGGTTTTTTCGGTTTCAGAATTATAAAACCGGAACTGAATCAGTCGATTTTTTCAAAATTTTAATCGGTTTAATCGGGTTTTTTTCACGGTTCAGTTTTTTCAGTTATTTTTTTCTGGTTTCTCAGTTTTTTTACTCACCTTAAAATTAATTTTAAGGATCTAAAAAAAAATCAAATATTTTCAGAAGTTATTTAAGGTTATTGGTAAGAAAATCATTGCTCCTATGTATTTATCTCTGTATACAATGATAAAGGCATTTTCGAGCTGGTTTGCTCGTTAATCAATTATTTTTTTCGATGATTTTAAAAGTACACTCTTTATATATATATATATATATATATGATGTATTTAGAAGAATTAATAAGTTGCTCAATATTAATGCTAAAATTTAAATTATAAAACACAAAAACCAAATTACCCGTATTAATATAATATATTAAGCAAGAGTCACTGCAAATACATACATGAGAGGCTTAAATGTAAGAATGTCATTCTAAAACATCGGATAGAGAACATTAACCAAAAAAAAAAAAAGTTAAAAGAGAATAGTTTTTTTACTGTAGCTCTTCTTATAAAATAATATTCATTAGAATATTATTTTGTTTGTTTATTTAATCAATTTTTTTTTTAATTTTATTATTTAATATCATATTTATTTTTTATTGGGCTATCTCATTCTCATGACATAGATTGCGGATTTGATGGGTTAACCTGATTAATATGAGTTTTTTTTTCTTAGTTAACTTTTTCCTCTAATTTCATTATTTAATATTGAGTTGATTGAGAATTATGCCTCATAATTTGTTTTAATCCTTACCAATTTCATCCTTTAATTTTATCATTTAATATTTGTTTTGGATCCCTTTGTAAAATTGTTTTTTCAATTTCATCATTTAATTAAAAATTTAGGTTGTCTTTTCATTTACTTTTTATTTCAAATTACATCTTCATTTTTTTAATTGCTATTTTTTTATATCTTTATGTATAATTAATTTTTTTATATTTCATCCTTCGATATTGATATTATTAGGAGTTAAGTTTCATGGTTTTTTCATATGAGATGCTTTTAGTTTAGTGACTCGGGTCATAAATTTGAAAAATTAACATAGCTTGACATTGTTTTTTTTTTTTGCACTTATTTTTTTTTCGATTTCATCCTTCGATGTTGTTTATTTTGAAAAATAGACTTTATAATTTTTTTTTTGTTTCCTTTCAATCGGGTTATCACGATTTCATAACTTAAGCAGCAAGTTTGGCCAGGTAATCCAAGTATTTTTTTTAATTTTTTTTTTTAATTTTTTTTTAGCCACATCCTTGAGTTTGTTTTTTAAAATTAAATTTCGTTATTTTTCAGTTATCTAGTATCGTTCGTAGGTGAAGGGCGACAGTGAAAATATCCTCAATTATATTAAATAGGCTACAGATTATTAAGCGGCATTTTTATATTTTTGCATTGCATCAATTCAACAAGTGACAATTAGCTAATTTTGAAGATTCTTTGAAGGCTTTACTAATCAATGCATTTATTCTATGAGCATTCAAATGTGGTAGTTGAGAATTAAAACTTATATTAATGGTCGCCTACAAGACACTTGACCTTTTGGATAGTAAACCACAATTTCTCCAGCAGCTAGCATCTACTCGCTCTGAATTCTGGTTTATTATTCATTATATCTGACATTAAAATTTTGACAATTCAAATTGATTATGGCTCGCCCTAGGTAAGTGAGCAAGATTAATTTTTTGCAGGGTTTTTAAAAAGATAAAAAGATATGAGATATGAATTATTTACTTTGTTGAATTTAATTAATTTAATAATATGATTAGAAAAAATATCTTCAGTAAACAAAGAGAACATATACTCAAGTTTAATCCACAATCAATCTAATGTTGAATGATAAAATAAAAAAATATTGATTTTAAAAATTTATAAAAATAAAAAAATAATAATAAAAAATTAAGGATCAAATCCAATAAAAAACAAATGAAGGAGGATGAAATCGTAAGAAAATTAATTTTAAAAATTATCTTAAATAAAAAATAACAATTAAAAGAATAAGTGTCAAATTTAACAAATAACTTAAGAATGATGAAATTAAAAACTAATTTTAATTTTATAAATAATTTTAAATTAAACAACTAGTAATCAAAAGAATATAAATTAAATATAAAAAAAAAATAAAATTAAAGGGTTGCTACGAAGAACTAGATGGTCAAGCAAAAAAATCTAAGAAAAAAAAGAACATAAGAAGAAAAAAAATCCATTGGTATCATACCCAAGGATTGTTAGTTACACACATAACCAAGCAATAGAGGGGGCGATAAAAGGATTTTAATTTCGCTCTAAAAACTACCGTTTGGCAATTAAACGACTCCTCACACGCTATTTGAATGGTGTAGAAACTCTCTACATGCTTATTTGATTAAAATACCAATATGCCCCTCGGCTTATTTGATTATAATAAAAAAACCAATATGAAAATACAAAAAAACCAAAGGACGCCACTTAATTTTTTTTATTTTAAGAATAATTTAATTATTCTATTGTGTTTTAGAAACTAAAAAATCAAAACAATAATTTTTACTTTTAAAAATAATTTAATTATTTTATTATATAAATAAAAATAAAGATATTATATCATCCTAGCAAGCAAGCCAAATATTTTTATTGATAAAAACAAAATTATCATTTCAGGTATTCTAGTTCATAATACAAATGAGTCTATAACTATAATATTTTTCACGGTTCAACATCACCCTTCCATTTTAGTTTTCTTCCTGATAACAACGTTACAAGCACACTTATGTTCACTGCATTTTATTTGAGACAAGGAGCCTTCACGGAGGGCCTTGTCTTAAATTATGACAAATTAGTGGCATTAATAAACAATATATATATATATATATATATATATATATATATTCCTTGTCCCTTTAATTATATCATGAGAAATAATCATTAAATACCTTATAAAAGGATACTACTTTTCTTTCTTTTCCCGCATGCAACTTTAACGTTAAATAAATCCTTGGTTGAATTCCGTCTCGAGGCTTAATTTACACAACCACACAATATTTTAAATAAGAAACAACCTCTTTTACTAAAGGAAAACTAAAGAGAAGTATGTTGGAGTGTTGGCCCATATGGTATGTGAATTTTATTTAATTTTTATATTATCGTTAAGGGTTTTACTATAAAAAAAAAGATTGCAAGAAATAAATTTTTTTATATGCATTAGTTTGGATATAGATAATCTGTTTAAGTAAATATAATATGGATGCATAAAAATTGGCATGAGAATATGTTAAAGAAAGGATTGTTGAAGTTTAGATTATAGTGGATTTCTTATATACCTAATTTTTAATTTTAATTTAAAAATATAGTAGAAAAATCATGTTTATATTTACATTAGTTTGGATATGGATTAATTGTTTATATAAATAAACTCTATCTATATATACATGAAATTAAAAGAATTACAGGAAAGCAGGCGTTTAAACTACTCAAAGTATTTAAGTGTTAGGTATGTATGAATCATTCTCTTGATGGTTTTGACTTAACGGGGAATCAAATAATAATGTATCATTACTTTTGTTATAATTATGTTCTCCAAATACCGCCATTGGCCTAACGGAATAGTATAAGTTAATGATTAATTCTTCATCATCATTCAAATTAATTGTTAATTGTAATAAGAATATATTGATTTTACTTGCATGAATTAGAATATAAGTAAGTATTTGAGAGTGCAGTAATAGTTGTTTTTTTTTAATATAAGTAAGTATTTGAGAGTGCAGTAAAGACAAGCGGATAGAAACGACATGCAGTCACCGATAATCTAAAAGGCCCGGAATTGTCAAAGCCGAACTGATAGCCCCTGAAAAAAGGGAAGCAAGCGTCCAAGGCCGCAGTGGGATTGACTGTAGACAATCAAAGCTGTCCTTCCCCTGAGAAAATGGCCATAAATATTAAATAGTGAAAAAAAATGTTCACAATTGCAATATATTGAGATGTGAAATCACGACATGCTTTCATTGAATGTCTTGGTTTGTCTCACCCCTTGGGCAGGTGCGTGTTACCATCAAATTTTAAAGTGAAAGCTACGTGGTTAATTAAAAAGCTTATTTTTAAAAATTCAAAAAATTATTCCTATAAATATATATTTATAGACATTACGAATGCATTTCAGATCATATATTATACGTTTTAATTATCAATCAATTTTTATATTTATGATTTTTGTATTCTTTAAGATGCCTCCATGTGATTTTCCTCATCAAAATTAACAATCACATACATTATAAATTAGCTTAAATGCCCTCTAAAAAAACAACATATAATATACATTTGTCACCAAATAATCTATAATTTATCACTGTTCTTCATTTTTAATATGTATATGAAAAGCAAAAACAACATGTATATGTAAAGATTTATTGATAGGCTTTCTTGAAATTTTATGTTTTGCTACGAGGTTTGAGGTTTCATGATTATGCCTTGTTTGTTTTTGTGTTTTAAAAATGCTTTTGAAAAAATTTGAATTTTTTTTATTTTTTTTGTTTTAAATTAATATTTTTTGATATTTTTAGATTATTTTGATGCGCTGATATTAAAAATAATTTTTAAAAAATATATTATTTAAATATATTTCTAAATAAAAAATACTTTAAAAATTTAAAATGTGATTTCTCTCTTTAATAAACTCTACTCACGAAAGCATTGTCTTCTTATCCATGAGTATTCTATACAACCAACATAGAATCGTCAAAAGAGAATATATATATATATATAATTCTAATTGAGGATGATATGAAGGGAGAATTACATTATCGGAGAACCAGCTTCTCAATTTTTTTTCATTTAAATATATAATTTTTTTTCAAAACTACCAATCAAATATTTTCGTCTGAATTCCATTAATTGTTTCTACCAAGTGAATGGATTTCGTGTGATTGTGAAATAAAATGATTTACGTTCATTTAAAAATAAAATTATATATTAACTACAATATCATTTCGGAAGGAACTTGTGCTTAAAAAAAAGAAAGAAATCTATTTTTGTAAAAAACCATGATGGAAAAGTATATATATTTAATTTTTTTATTAAAAAATTGATCAGATCCAAAACAAAGCGCAAGTCAAACATACCCTGAAGCTAAATGGATATCTATTAATATGTAAATAGTTTCAATATAAATGATATGGAAAAGCTAAAGTGAGCAAATCCTTGTCAGCTTAGCCTCCCTTTTATTTTTTATTTTTTATTTTTTAAAAACTGAGATTT
>Ga0307517_10010430_pt1 | contig 13001 bp, 3 predicted proteins | sample 23_EM_MG_FD_194515 | JGI IMG/M metagenome (GOLD analysis project Ga0307517, IMG submission 194515) | Populus trichocarpa ectomycorrhiza microbial communities from riparian zone in the Pacific Northwest, United States - 23_EM | ecosystem: Host-associated > Plants > Roots > Unclassified | place...
CAACAACGACGAGCAGTAGTGTATCTCTGTTTTTTGGCGAGGAAGATGAAAAACTGCAGAAAATCAAGCTAATATGCAATGCCTAAATCCAACAGGCCATCTTCATTTGAAAACCAAAAAAAAAAATCTCGAACAGTGACAAATTTCTTCCTAGATATTCATCTGGTGCAAGTTTCTCCTAGCTCGAGCTTTCACAGTTAGTTGCCTGACCTGAAATTCCAAGCAACCAAAAATAAGACAAGCAAAGGAAAACTGTGGTCTCTATATTCAGAAATGTTGACAGTCAATAATAGAAAAAAAGGGAAGGATCCTTGACAGGTGATCGGAAATCGCAGAAGGAATGGCCGAAAGTCCAATAACAAGCCTACCCAACAACAGAGAGCAGGGGTGGTGCGCAGTTCAATAGTTATGGTTCCATGAAATGAAGAAGACGGTACTTTCTCTCAAGTAAATATTCAGAAGTAATTACGGCTCGTGAGAACTTGGGACAAATTTGCACCTAATGCTCAAAAAGCACCCTGGTAGAAAAGTTTTAGGAGACATTAACTTAATTTAGCAAAAGAAAACAAGCTTCCACACAAAAATAGATGAAAATAAAGATTTTATTCTATCAAAATGATGAAAATAACACAGCGTAAAACAACATCAACAACGGATTCTTTCAAAGCTCATAAACATTCGTTTCTTTTAAAATGTGAGATAAAAGTCATTGAGAAAAATGGAAAAAACACCATGTTTGTCTAGTGATTATTTTTCAATGCATTTCAACGGAATGAACATAGTGAAGCTTAAATTCATGTTTTATTAAATAATCATAGAGAAAGAACATAAGAAAACTTGGCTGCTAAAAAGGTACTCTGCACAAACAGGTAAAAGAAAAAACACCATATAGTCGCTGGCATTATTCGACTAGATCCAGCCCGCCCGCCTGTATTCTTCCACCGGAATTTCCCTTGAAGAACCATAGCCCCAGGGAAAACTGCCATAAAAACAAAACGAAGGGAAGAAGAAGAAGAGATTTTAGTGGAAAGTCGTCAGATTTCGTGTATTTATAACGGTTAGATAAGCCCCGCGTGATTGTTACGCTGACGCGGGCGGGGATTTTACGCTGATTTAAAACTGGGCTTTATGGCCCTGATTAAACCTTAAAGTGAACCGCGTTATATTAATTCACTCCTGGCCCTTATTCTGTAGGCCTTGAAAGTTTCAACACCAAAAAATACCCGCTCAGCTGTAGAAGGCCCAAATAGAAACAGCCCCGGCCTCAATCTCTTTTTGCATGAAGAAAAATGAAGAAGACGACTTGCATCAAATTCGTAAAATTTGAGCTCAACGAGTATGGTATTCTTTATCCTTATAGTTCTTTTGAAATATGGATTGTAAAATTCCTAAAATTTGAGCTAAACCCTCCAAAACAGGCGATTCATAACATTTTCTATCAAAATAAATTATTTACATAATAGTTTTAGGAGCCCGAGGAGATAGATTTGCCGACAAAAACTTTAAACACCTTTAGGATGGCCTAAACACAGATTCGTTATTAGAAAAGGATGAAATTAAGATAATAAAACTGCATGTAACCTCTCTTTCCCTCTCCTTCTAATAATTATTAGTGAATTCGTATAAAACTCGCAAGCCCTGAATATCATCCGCACGCAAATCGCTTTTTTCGTAATCCCAGAAGAAATTCTTGAAGACATGATATATGTATATATATAATCAGAGGACCTGCCTCGCCACTCATAGTCTCTTGCAAGCTCGTCTATTAAGGTGCTGTTATTTGATGAGGTGGGCTTAGTATCTTAATTAATTAGGAAGCAGCTCAGGTTCGAACAATTTTCTACCACACAGAATGTGTTTGATGAGTTTTTCTTGTCGAAAGCAAGGCTTTAATTTATAGCTGGGGTGTTTGATGAAATGGCACCAAGTTGAACTGAAAGATCTCCATCTTGCATGGGAGCTGAAATTGATATCCTGCTTGAAAATTCTTCTCAATTAATTGGGTTGTTCTACGATCATAGGCAACGCTATTGACTCCACCAAGTATTGAAGTCAAATGTATAGAAAATCGATTTTTTTTGGAAAAGAAGAGGAAATAGTGGATGTATAAGGGAAAAAGAAAACAGACAGTGAAGTAGAGAATTAAGCCGCATGCTGCAACAATTCGTAGTTTCATACATGTACTTGACAGTCAAAACTTTGAATTCTATTTGAAGGCTTAAGACATTGAAAAGGATGAGATGACAATTTAAGGACCGGGGGGGACTATTTTCCGAAGATATATAGTCGACATCTTAGGTCTCATTTTGAAAGTTAAGAAAAAAAAAGCATCACTTATAACAATAATAATATCATATTTTATTGATACCTTGACGTGATTAGGTGTTTTTGCTACAAGTAGGCAGGAATATAATAGGGGAAGCTAGATGATAGGACAGTATATGCAGCAATACAATATTTATAGACTTGTTTTCAGTCTTTCCAACATGGGAATATATATTTAAAGGGATATCTTCCTGTTATCGCCTCCTACCACCAGAGCCACTCTCCCTCTGGCAGTTGAAATAAACAGCAGCCACTGGCGATCCAAGATTGTAGACCTCAGCAAAGTCTCTGGTGTTGAAGTTCTGGCGCCACCCAGGGGCATACACAGTTTGCCTGCCCAGTTGCCGAAACAAGACGAAAACAAACCGATGAATTCCCATTGTCGGCCTCGGGCTCTCATAGCACACAGTTTCATGGCCTTCGCAAAATGTCGATATAATAGTTAGTTCTGATGCAAACAAGCAAGAACATGTCTAAAAAATCAAGATTTCTCTGTCATGCATGAGGTATTTCAGGATCAACGTATACACATGTGGAGGTTTTAGTAATTTCCTAATTCACAAAGACAGTTCACCAATCAGAACACATAATTGATGATATGGCCACGTTAAAACAACAAAAAGCAAGCAAATTATTTTATTCTCACTGTCCTTGTCCGCCCACAATCCCCGTCCACTCTTTTGTTTGTTTTTCTACGAGGCCGCAGGTGGAAATGGAATAGACCTGGCTATTTGGCCGAGAAACTTTTGGTGTCTCATCGTTGCCTCAAACGTCATATCTCGTAGGTAGTGGGAATATATCACCTTTCGAGATTGAGCACTCTCATCATTTGAGTTTTTAAAAAATCATAAAAAATATTTTTTCATTAATATATCACTTTATATATAAATGGCACGCTTAATTCTTGTCTAACCCTTTAGAACATAAAAGTTAAACTAAAAACACCCCGTTGATTAAAAAAAAAAAACATCTCATGGGATATTGGTGTTGATAAGATAAAAGAGACCGGAGAAAAGGAATATCTTTTCAATTCCCCTCCTTGATTGCCTATTATCGAATCCCTAGTTTCTCAAATTGGATTTTTCAATTCCAAATTGCTAAAAAAACAACCAATAAACCCCACAACAAAAATTAATTATTAATGGGAATTTCTTGCACTTTAGAAATCTAGCGGCTTTCTAAGACTTTTTTCTTTTATATTGTTAATGAAAATTATTTGAGATTTGATTACTTAAAAAATATATTACAGAAATGACTTTTTTTTCCCTTTCAAATTAATGCTGTTTTTTTTTTACTATTTAAATGCTATTTAGAAATTAATTTCGCTGCAAGTATAGCTAAAACAACAATCTAAAACGGTTTTGGGGGAGAAGAACCCCTGGACAACTAAATTTCGATCCAATCATATGCCAGCAAAACAGCCATAATTGATTTTTTCCTAATCAGAATATTCACTGAAATTAATAGAATCATGACGAGAGATCATATTTCGAAGGATAATGCTGTCCCGACAAACAATATGCTTTATAAATAAAACCAGAACATCACATAAATATATATAACCCAGCGGTTGTATACTAGATAGCTTCTTTGAATATAAGAGGTTTGAGTCTCAATAACTCAATTTCACTCTAGTTATTATTATATCACAGGAATTAAAGGGTTATATGACGGGGAAAAAGCAAACAAACTAGCATAATTCCTAGACTGAGTACGTAGGAATGTAGACAAGTATACAAGTAACATTAGAAGTTCCTAAATCCTAATGGAATTCTTGAGTCTTTTAAGAAAATATTAATGTAAATATATATATACTCACCAAAGCTTGCCCCAGTTGTTGCTGGAATATCAGTCACCAACCTGCGAGTTCATGTGACAAGAAATTCATATCAGCTGAAGTTCAAAAAAACAGAGCATAGTCGACTTGTGGTATCATGCATTGGATATATATGCAAGAGAAGGTTTTGTTTCTGCTTTCTATTATATTTGTTTTCTACACACGACAATATATAACTAACTAAACTGGGTTGATCATTAGATTCGTTCAATATCGATTACACTACTTGCATATTATATTATATGGAGTAGAAAATTGTGTGGACCCTCATGTATCACTGTTTATGATTTATTTTTGTTTTGTTTGATTTGTTTTTTCAATATTTTTTTAACAGTATTAATGATGTTGTTATTGAAGATTTGATTTTACTTGATTCCAAGATCTTTTTTATTTTTTTAACGGAATATTCTATAGAATAATTTTATAATTTAAAAGAGTCCAAACAACACTTGAATTATAAATTATAGACGTAGATTGTAACTCATTAAACTATAAACTATGTTATCTTACTAAATATTATTTTATATAAAAGAAATTCACTATGCTAGAATCTCAAAAAGAAAGTCTGGATATATAGGTACCCAATATCATCGTACGTGACTAAATGTACGACCTGGCATCTCTAAAAGAACCCTAGTCAATCTGCTCCCTGTTTGGTTGACCCACTGAGCAATAAAGGGATGAAAAAAACAAAGAAATGAAAGAGAAAGAAAACAACGAAAGGAACATGCTGCCAATCAGACAAGAAAAGAGAAACAGAGAGGGTCATAGAAACTCTTCCCTTGCTTTCACCGTACGTACTGTACTTAGTGACCAATCCAGACCAACAATTCTACAAGAGTGCTACCAGCTGTGATTAATGTAGATAGATTGTAGATAATTAATTATATATATATATAGAGAGAGAGAGAGAGAGACAGAGAGAGAGAGCCACGTAAATCTACGTACATATGCAGTTATTATTTTTTATAGAGCACTTAACTCAGTAGTTTCACTGGTAATTAAAAAGCAATTATAGCAATAATTAAAGCATATTCTTGATCTTTTAACCCTGTATATATCACATATTTACGCTAGATCCATCATAACACCAAGATCGAAATAGAGCGTTGAGAGAGAGGGAGGCATTTTGCCATTTACCAATGCAAATATTCTCTTAGGCTGGGGTCACTTGGGCTGGGTGCATCAGGGTCCACCATAACCTACGATGGAAGTGACATTCACTCGTAAGATTGTCAAATAATCTAGAGAATAAAAAGTGTGCACGTTTGGCTGCAGTAAATACTGTACTTAATGAAGTCACCGGAAAACATAAGAAATAAATAAACGAAAGACTACTACTTATTACTTAAAGGAGGAGGAGACTGCTGAGACGTACCAGAGTGTAGAAGGTCCTTAGATCTTCCCCGCCAATATCAACCCTAGGCTGGTTGGCAACCTGAGAGGGCTTGAGCTCGCAACCATTGTTGACCTCTCTGGAGCTGTAAGTGACCCTGAGGGAGATAGACTTTGTGAAGGGGTCCAGCACGTCCCCTATAACACGGCCAACGCTCAGAGGATCTCTGTCCCTTGACATTTTTTCACAGTAAATCCACTCGTAAGCAGGTACAGTCTGAGTCGTCAAATGAATGCTGATTAATTTCTTATGGCTTCCATGGAAGGAGATGCGTCGGGTATTTATAGCACTCTACTCTTGTGGCATCAATCTTTCACTGCTCTGCCATCAACAGAATACACGTTGCTTTATTGTTTTTCTTTTCTTTTGTGGATTCCTAGATCAAGTTTTGGTGATATATACCTCGTTAGCTCGAACTCTATTATTGCATTCGGAGTAGTCCGAATGGAATAAAATATATAAAGGCGGCAACCCTTTTTATTTTTTCAAAAATTAAAGAAAGCCATTTTCATCTTTCACTTTGTTTTGATCTTCAATGAAAGGGCCAGATTCATTTCTTCTCTTCCCTATATATCCTCTTATACAGTTCCTAGGACGGTGAAAGCAAGATTGGAACTCGAAGAAGACCTTCTACGGTTGTAAACATATCCAACATATATAACCAGTTAGATCATGGAATATATCATTGTCTCGAGATATTTACGAAAAAAAAGTTTTTTTTTAATAAATTATAATAAGAGTTAGATTAAATATTTTTACATTTGATAATATCCTAACACTGTAAATAGTACTACACTAATGCCCGTTTTAAAAATATATGTATCTTAAGTGAATAAAAATTATATCTAGATATTATGGACATAATATCTAGATGTTGGGGTTGCGAAATATAACTAAAAATATATACTTCAGAGTTTTAGGACTTAGAACGTGAAATTTCTCAAACTTTGAAGGTTGTACGGCAACTTTAACCTTATGGAGGAACCACATACGAACCAGTCACAAACCATGTCTTGTCGTGGTCATCACTTTGGTTTTTGTTTATTTGATAATGCATTTCTATTTTTTTTTATATTTTTTTATAAAAATATATATAATAATTCAAGAACCCAATCGCACCTAAAAAATTATGGACCGTTCAAAATAACAGAGAAAAGTATATAAAATACCTCTGTTTTTCAGTGAGAGAAACATTTTCGCTTGCCTTTTGAAATTTCTCTTGACATCGATCTAAGTTAGCAATTCACTTAAATCAATGCCCTCCAAATCCATCCTCATTGTAAAAAATATCATTTAGACTTAAAAGTTTAATTATTGTCTGATTAAAGGTCAAAAAATAGGTTTATATAAACTCTAATAAGTACTAATCAAATTATTATTTAAACTTGAAATCTATACAAATTCATCATTATCATGCCAAAAAAATCTAATTTAACTAGAAGATCGAGAGTGGTAATATCTTAACTCGTAATTCTATGTTAAATAATTATTTTAATTTAAAAATTTAAATTATTAGGTGATGCTCTAAAAAATTTTTGTATTTATTTTTAAAATTGCCATCAATTGTTTCCTAAATAACACGCATAGTATCCTCACAGCACGAACAAAAATCACAATCCACAAGTGTTTAAACCAAAATAAAAACCTTCCAATTGATCATGAATTAATTATTTGCAAATAGCCAATCGATCGATCATGAGTTGCTGATGTTTTACTGGCCAAGAGGTATATTCTAGAAACAAGGAGGACTAATTGAATATATAATTAATGACTTGTTTGGGAATCGGTAAATCTTGCATGGCCAATACCGGCCACTGGTCATCATAGCGGTGCGGTGGCGAGTAGGATTCCCAATTATTATCCATTTTAAGTTTATTTTTCAATTAAATACAAATTATTTTTTAAAAATATTTTTTGATTAAAAATATATCAAAATAATTTATTTCAGATTTTTTATATCAATGTATTAAAATAATCAAATATTAATTTGATATTTTTTTAAAACAAATACACTTTTGAAATGTACCCAAACACAAATCAAAACAGCACAATATCAAACACTTTCATTAAGTTTATCCAGAAACTGATACACTATTACGTTGACCTAATCGATGCAGTTTAATAATCACTACAAAACCAGTCAATCTTTGTTAAGCGAGAGATTTGTTATAATTATTGACATATCCATTAATAATCAGTAGTAATTAAACAGTAAACAGTAAAGCGATGATGTGATGTCTAATTTTCGAATCATATCGGGTTCTGATTCTAGATGTACAGATAAAAAGAGTTGTCTTTCTTTGCTTTTCAAAAAAAAAAAAAACCTATATTTAAAAAAAAAAATATTCTTATTTATTTTTTTTTAAAAAAAAAAAAAAAAAAAAAACCTTTCTTTGCTTTCACCAAGTGATGATAAGCTAGCTCCTTCTTCAGATCAGTAACAGAGGTGGTGAAGCCTGGTTGTCTTCACGTTTGATTCTATTGATGCTCAAGTAGCTGTCAGTCTTCTCGAGGATTGCATCATACAGGAACCTGTACGATGCCAGCACCACCCCCAAAAACGTACGTATTGTATCTGTTCAAATCTCGCACGAAAGATTCTCCGCAATCCATATCGTTCCAAATAATTTGAAAGTCTTTTTATCTGTTCACCAGCAGAAAGAGGAAAAGAAAGAGAGAGTTCCCATCGTAATGATCTGGGATCGGGATTTTTCTTTCGAGGAGTGTCGAGTTCAAACTATACAGGAGGACTGGAACGGGAACCTAGAGTTTGAATGATGTAACTTTTCTTTCTTGATCTGCCGAGCGTCCTCTGTCAATATTGGGCATTTGTGCTGTTGACTGGATGGTTATCCATATCTCATTCTTTGAATTTGGGTGTTCCGCATTTGCCATCCTTCTAATCCAAAAAGATGAATTGTTTTCGCTTATTTAAAATCTTTTTTTTCTTTTTTTCTGGATAAATTCGATTCAACGTCTCTTGAGCGAGCAGAGACGCAAGATACAATTTGGTTGCAAAGGTCCTGCATGATTTGTTGGCATCAGGAGGCCTGATTTATAAGCGCTCGAAAGAAAGTAGCGCGGTACAAGATGCTGGCGCTCGCGATGAAAAGATACGTGACTCGCTCACTCGAACATGAAACAGCTGAGGACAGTTGACTCGACCTCCCTCGGATGTTTCAGGCTACAGCACTCAGAACGGAGGGACCCAGTCATAAAGCATGGGCCCAGTATTCGGAAATCGAAAGGTGAATTTGACTGGCTGCCTTTTCTTTTGTCACCTCTCCCTCTGTTTTTCTTCCTTGATGGGAAGGAAGGATACGATTATGATGCGGACCGGCAAAGAACTATCCTAAAATGGAAATAAATTTGTTTGGCCGGCGATTCATGCATGGCACTACTTTCCATCTCACTAAAGTAGCGACGAACTTTCTCTACCATCTTCTTCCCCACCTTTCGCTAAACACGTTAGCTCCACGCAATAATGAAATTCTAAATGGTTAGATCAGCCTTATCAGGTATAAGAAAGTCTTTTCATCCCTTCTTTTCTTACAATCTTCCTTTTCTTACAAATGTAAACGAAAGGATGAAAAGTCTTTTTTACACCCGGTTTTGGAGGGAAAATGCCCGTGGAAAAAAGACTTCTTCGAGTTTCTATGGGATATTGTAACAAATGTGCAAATTTATAAAAAGAATAATTGAAGGAGAAAGATGGAGAAAATTTGCGTACTCGTAATCTTCGTTAGCAATATAATTTAGAGGATGTAGTATAGTTATTTTTCAAAATGTTTTTGGTTTGTAAATATATTAAAATAATTTTTTTAATTATTTTTAAAAAATATGTTTCACATTATAACATCAAAATATGTAAAATAAAATTATTTTTAAACAAAAAAAATTCAAATTTTATTGAAACTCCGGTGCAAATACAGCCCCAAATTATTTTTAAACAAAAAATAATTTGTTTAAAAATTAGAAGTCTTTTGTAATTTTTCAAAAACAAAAAAGAAATGCCTATAAATATATTAAAATATTTTTAATATTGTAATATCAAAACAATCAAAATACATAAAATAAAATTATTTTTAAACAAAAAAAATTCAAATTTTGTTGAGACTCCAGTGCGCAAACGTAGGGTCTTAATTAGAGGAGTATTTTGTAATTTTTCAAAAACAAAAATGAAATACCTATAGATATATATGGTAGAGACCTCCAGCAAGATTGTCAAAAATATATTTTTGACACGCCACAAAGCCACAAAAAATACGATGTAAACTAGGATTATAAAATTATAAAATTGTAAGGAATGTTTTTTCTATATATAATTCATGCACCTTAAAGTACATAGTTTAATTAAAAATTTATGCAGTTTAAGTAACACAATATAATTATTCATGTACATAGATGTTCATCCCATGAAAAGGATATGGGGATGCAGAGACCGTAATGGTCAAAGACTCAAAATGAAAGAAATTTAAGAATAGCATGTTATAATGTATACAACTGTACATTTTCATCATACAAATAGAGAGTAGCCTAATTGTTGACTTAGCACAGTTTTTCTCTATCCCACATTTTTGTACAGCTTGCACAACAATTAACACAATTATCCAAGTATTTTACAATTAAAAAGTCTTGTACAATGAAACTAAAATTGATAGTAAAAAGAAGGTAGATTTTGCTATTATTTCCACCTTTTGTCATCAACCAAACGGAGAAATAAAACTAAGAAAAACCATATTTTCTTAACCCTTGTATACATTTTCCATAATTTATCAGCGACCAGACAAAGAAATAACATGGAAATAATCCAAAGTTTATAAGCCCATCAAAAAAAATTTCAGTTCCAAGAAATACAACATTAAAGAAACCATTTTGAAACCAGAGTTGAATACCCGAAAAAAAAACAAAATGATAACAACAAAAAGAAGCAAAAAAGGATAATATTTGCATGTAATTGAGGTCCATGAATCAGATTAGAAATAAGAAAAGCACCTGTAAGCGAAGTGGGCAGATCTCAAAGACTTTGTTCGTTGAAATCACAGATGGGTCTCCCTCTATCTTCTTTTTTCTTTCTACAGAGTACTACATAACAAAAGGGATTAAGATGGGGAAATTGTAAGATGAGGAAATTGAAAAGCATAGATGTTTTCTTGAATGAAAAGGAGAAGTTAGGAGAGAAAAAGAGTTGTTGAAATCACAGAGGGGTCTCCCTCTATCTTCTTTTTTCTTTCTACAGAGTACTACAAAACAGAAGGGATTAAGATGGGGAAATTGTAAGATGAGGAAATTGAAAAGCATAGATGTTTTCTTGAATGAAAAAGAGAAGCTAAAGGAGAGAATAAGAGTGAAGAAGACAGCTAGTAAATCACCAGAATGAAATTAGTCATAGAAACAAGACAAGGAAATCACACATAATGATTTCACTTTCACATTCACATCCACATCCACGAAAATGTAAACCCAGTATTAAAATCGCGAGTTTACCGATTTTCAACTCATGATTTCATTCAATTTTATCAGTTTTGAAGTTTTAAAGCGATTTCCACGATAGCACGATAAGTATATGTTAATTTTACAAATTAACTCGTGATTTTAACAACCATGGCCTGCGCCGGAGAGGGGATGGGGGAGGAAGTGAAAAGTTGATTAAATTCTTAACCCTATTCCTTGATGTTTGGTGCAAAAAGAGAAAGCGTATTGATTATTATGGAGAATAATATATAAGTTATAACTGTAAAAGGTGAGCTAAAACATTGCCACTTGAAATTAGAGTAAATCCCCCTTAAAATTTTGGATGCTGCTCCCACCCTGACAACGTGACGCCATACTCCATTTTTACCACAATTTATTATTTACACTTTAATATTGAACTTATACATAGTTTTTATCTCTTTTTTCTAGCAACTGATCATAATTTAGTTCATCTTAGATGATATTATGATTATAATATATTAGGATCTACTGTTGGCTATAATTTTTTTTTTTTTCAAATTCCACCAAGCATGCTTGATATTTGATCTTTCAATATTTGTTACAGTAATCTTAATACTTCATTTTCAAATCCTACTTTCATAACCTATTCCTTTCAAACTTTTTTCTTATATCAAAGGTAGAAACACGCTGGTGATCCCCAAAAATTACAGAATCAACAATCCAACACACAATCTGAATTTTTCAAAAAATCCCCTAAAATCTTGTAACAACTACTAAGAAAATTAGCAATTCGAAGATCATACCCTTTTTTTCGTCTGAACAGAGAAGAAATAAACTCAGACCCTCTTTTTATCGATTATTTGTTTAACTACAACCCGATTTTGTAATTCAAACTCTCCCTCCTCATGTTTATCTTTGATTTTAAATGATATGAAAATGAAAAATATTTACTATTAATAATTAAGTTAAGTGTACAGAAATACTTGGGAAGTCAGATTACTGTTGATAAAAAAAAATACCTGGTCCGGAGACCGCAACTTGAAGCTTGGACGGAGACCGCACCTTGAAGCTTGGACGGAGACCGCACCTGGTGGTGTCTGATGGGCGTTGGGCGGTGCCTGGGGGTGCTTGGTAGCTGATGGGCGTTGGGCGGTGCCTGGGGGTGCTTGGTGGCTGATGACGAGGAGTGGAGCGGGAGGTGAATTAGAAGAAGGAAGGGAGGAGGCGGTGTGTTTTGCCTTTGTGTTGGGCAAGTTAATTAGTTTGAAGTGTTGTAATATCTATATTTTATAAATATCTATAGTTTAGTCCCTATACTTAGTCATAGTTCAAACTAAATCCCTGTAAATGCGTTCTTCATCGAGAATTGAATAAAGATTTTTTATAAGCGTACAGAAAACCGAATAGCCGAATTTTGGGCGTTGGGCGGTGCCTAGGGGTGCTCGGTGGCTGATGACGAGGATGGTGGAGCGGGGGGTGAATTAAAGAAGGAAGGGAGGAGGCGGTGTGTTTTGCTTTTGTGCTGGGCAAGTTAATTAGTTTCAAGTGTTGTAATATCTAGATTTTATAAATATCTATAGTTTAGTCCCTATACTTAGTCATAGTTCAAACTAAATCCCTGTAAATGCGTTCTTCATTGAGAATTGAATAAATATTTTTTTATAAGCGTACAGAAAACCGAATAGCCGAATTTTAATATGGCTTGATTAAGAAAATAGAAATTTAATTAAAAAACAAAAAAAAGTAATAATTCAATTTCAACTTGATTTGTTTTTTCTATTAGTCATGAGTACGGTCCACTCCTATCCTAAATTAATGTGTCCATGGATATCCACAATAAAAACAGGGCGATGAAGAAATGGCAACGGAGATATACATAGCTGATGAAGGAAGCGATTGGGAACGCGGTTGAACGCGTGTTTTTAAAAATTTTAAATTTTTTTTTGTTAAAATTTAATATGGTTTATATGTTTTGGATCGTTTTGATGTGCTGATGTCAAAAATGAT